>Ga0163224_100149_pt1 | contig 11489 bp, 14 predicted proteins | sample MSEWel2016_03_03_FD_113141 | JGI IMG/M metagenome (GOLD analysis project Ga0163224, IMG submission 113141) | Subsurface microbial communities from deep shales in West Virginia, USA - MSEEL Well Study Marcellus 5H_2016_03_03 ... | reverse complement strand
CTCTGGTTATTTAGATTTTGACTTGGCTGCCAGGAAGGCAGTAAAAAGCTGGGAGTTCAGTCCTACTAGGCAGGATAATGTAGAAGTTTATTCCTGGGTACTGATACCAATCAGCTTTCGTTTAGATTGACTTTTTATATTGTTTTGTCAGGTGAACTGATACAATATACCCATTAAGTTATACCTAAAACTAAATATTGATAAATAATAAAGCTGCTTCAAATTAATTTGAAGCAGCTTTATTATTTAGTTTCCTGATTATTTTCAAAAATATTCATTATACTGTTAGAAAAGGTATCTGCTTTCTTTTCAAAATCTAGATGCTGCATATTTAGACCAATGAAATAAGGGTGTTTAGGCATATCATCCCGGATGTGCTTTACCTCATGGACAAATATCTTTTGCTGTAATTCAAAACTCAAATTTTTATTGATAATTATGTAATAATTACCATGGCTTGATTTATAGACAAAACCCCATAGCTCTGGGGTAAGACCAGTTATTTTGGGGTAGATATCGTAATTGTGAGCAAGCTCATAAAATTGTTGTGAATTATTCTGTAGGTTTTTGAGAAAGGAGTTAATATCCTTATCCCCCATATCTTATTCTCTCCTCATCTTCAATAGTTTTAATTATCTCTATTACCTTATATATTGATTCTTCATCTAAGTTTCTAGTCTGTTTAAATAATAATTGTAGATCCTCTCTCCTTGAAATCTCTTCCCAAAACTCATGTAATACTGGGTCTTTTGATAAGACCTCTTTGACATGAAGGTTTGGATCTTGGCGTTGGTTACTTCTACATAACAAATAATCAATAGATACATTAAATAGATCAGCTAACTTGTTTAAAGTATCTACATCAGGTTTTTTATCACCTAGTTCATAAAATACTACTTCAGATACTGGTACCTTTAGTTCTAAAGCTAATCCTCTTTGGGTCAGTCCTCTCTTCTTTCTCTCATCTTCAAGCCTTTGGCTGAAAGTTGCCATATTATTCACCGCCTTTATTTCATAGTAATATATAAGGGATTATCAGTTATTAGGATTAATATCTAATTAATTTATTCTTCTATAATCGGACAAAATCCTGCTAAAAATTTTATATTAATACATAATTAGATGAAAAATAAAATAGAGGATTGGATAATTAGGTTATTTGTATAAAAAGGGCTTGGGATGATATCCTCCCAAGCCCTTTTTAAGATCAAATTTTAGTAGAATTTTTTAATTTTTAATTTGGTGATTTTATTTCTATGTTCTAGGAATAATTAAAATTCTACCTGGGAATATTACATCAGGATCAGCTATATTATTCAATTCAACCAATGTGTCTATATCGGTATTATATCTTTGGGAGATCGTGTATAAGCTATCTCCAGGACGTACATAATACTTGATATGTCTAGCTGGTGGTTTTGGAATTTCAATCGGCAAGGTAATTACCTGACCTGCTTGAGGGTTATCACTTAAGCCTGGATTAAGTGCTCTAATTTTAGATACACTAGTATCATATTTGATTGCTAAGGCTCTTAATGTCTCTCCAGGTTGTAGTATATGTTCTGCATAATAACGGTCTTTTGGTGGTGGTGGTGCTTCGTCTTCTAGTACATCAAGCAATCTATTTAACATATTAATCTGTCTAGCTTGTAAGGTTTCTAAATTCTCTGCTACTCTAATGTAACGTGGGTCATCTAAAGAATTTCTTAATTGAGTATATAAAGTGCGATTAGCCTGTTCATTCTTTAACAGCTTTTCTACTAATTCTAAGCTACTAGGCATAGTGGCCTCCTTTCTAGTTGATTACTTTATTACAATATATGTGATGATTAGAATATATGTTAATCTATTTTAAATAAAAATTATATTATCTTTAGCTGTTATTGCTTACTCATTATTTATTATTTATCAATCGTTATTTTTATCTAATTAAAATTGCTAGAAGTAGATTGGCAATAAAGTTATTCTAAAGAGAGTTTTAATTGAATCATGGAATAAATAAAAAATAAATGTATAGATATCCTATTTACAAGGAATAATGTTAATGGAAACTTCAACTTGGCAATAAGTGGAGGGGAGTAAATGGGAAAAAAAGTCGAAATTTGTGGAGTTAATACCTCGGAATTACCGGTTTTAACCAATAAAGAGATGAGAAAATTATTTAGAAAGATGCAAGATGGGGACAAGTTTGCTAGAAATACAATTGTTGGTGGTAACTTGCGCCTAGTCTTAAGTGTATTACAGAGGTTTAATAATCGGGGAGAACCAATTGATGATCTCTTTCAAGTTGGATGTATTGGGTTGATGAAAGCAATTGATAACTTTGATTTAAGTAAAAATGTTAGATTCTCTACCTATGCAGTTCCAATGATTATAGGGGAGATCAAGCGGCATCTTCGTGATAACAATCCAATTCGAGTCAGCCGTTCCTTAAGGGACACTGCATATAAAGCCTTACAAATGAAAGAGAGCATAGAGAATAAAAAATCAAAAGAGCCTAATTTAAGTGAAATAGCTGAAGAATTAGGAATCTCAAGAGAAGATATAGTGTATGCTTTAGATGCAATTCAAGATCCGATTTCACTCTTTGAACCAATCTATCATGATGGTGGAGATCCAATTTATGTGATGGATCAAATCAGTGACAGTAAGAAGGAAGATGATAATTGGTTAGAAGCTATTGCTGTCCGTGAAGCATTAAGAAAATTAGATAATAGAGAGAAGCTAATTTTAGTATTAAGGTTTTATGAAGGAAAGACTCAGATGGAGGTAGCTGGAAATATAGGAATTTCTCAAGCCCAAGTGTCGAGATTAGAGAAAGCAGCTTTAGATAATTTAAAGAAGTACGTTAAGGAAGATTGAGGAGGATTAGTATGAAACGGGTTAGATTTGTAATCTTAATAGTCATAGTAATAGTTTCTTTATTTATCTTACAAAGCAAAAGTAGTATAGTACTAGAAGATAAAGATATTCTTACATATGGGACTGATGATTTATTAAGATTACATATAGTTGCTAATAGTAACACTTTAGAAGATCAGAGAATAAAAAGGGAGATTAGAGATGAAATTATTAAAAGAACCTCTAAACTTTTTGCTTCTCTAGATAATCCTTTTCAGGCTAAGTCTGTTGTTAAAAAGAATCTATCCTACATTAAAGACATAGTTGAGGATAAATTGGCAGAATATAACAAAGATTATACAGTAAGTTTAAAGTTAGGTGAATTTGAATTTCCAACTAGAAGTTATGGAGACATGACTTTGGCAGCAGGCAAATATCAAGCTTTAAAGATACTTTTAGGAAAAGGTGGTGGGGAGAATTGGTGGTGTGTCCTATTCCCACCTCTATGTTTTGTAGATTCTATGGATAAACTATCTGAAGATGATCTAAAGAAATTAGCTACTAATAAGGACTATGTAGCTGCAGAAGATATGGATGTAGAGTTTAAGTTTAAATTTATAGAATATTTAAAGGACAAGCCTACATTTGTAAAATCTAAATTGAAATTCTTTCATATTTTAGAAACTCCCTTTCCAGGTTTGGATAAGATATTCTTTTCTACTGAGAAGGGTAAAGAATAATTATAATAAAGGAGGTAGCGATGAAATCGCTACCTCCTTTATTATAATTAAAGATTATTTAAGATATAGTAACAAACTTATGTTTTATACATATAATATCTATAAAGAGAGTCTCAGATAAGAATTAATTATTAATTTGAAGGGGGATGGGTATAATTAAAACTTCAGAGCTAAAAAATAAAGAGGTTATTGATGTTAATAGTGGAAAGAGGCTTGGGATTATATCAGATATAGATATTGATTTGGTGGAAGGTAGAATTAAAGGTATATCTGTACCAAAGGAGGAGAAAGGATTTAAAATCTTTGGAGCAAAGGAGGATGTATACATAGCTTGGGATGAGATAAGTAGAATAGGTCATGATGTAATATTAGTTGATGCCAGTAGGATAAATAATCATATGATTAATGAGGATTAATTAGTGATAAGTTAGCAGTAATCAGTAAAAACTAAAAACATTATAAATAATAATAACCTCCAAAATTTTGGAGGTTATTATTATTTATAGATTTTAGAATATAAAACTTGAGTATTAGGAAAAATAATTATAAGAATAGTTATAATTTAAAACTTTAACAAAGGAGGTTATTATTTATGTCTTTAAAAGATAAATTTGTTGATGAATTAGCAGAATTGAGTGCAGATGAATTAGATAAATTAGAGAATATGGAAATAGCGATTAATGAGGATAATCAGGGAAAAAGAATAAAGTTGATGGTGTTAAAGGATCAAAGGTAGTAGCAGCCCCCTTTAAGGGGGTTAGCAATTAATTGATTTTAGCTGTTAGCTACCAATTTTAATAAAAAGTCATAATAAATTTAAAATTTATTATATAAAAATTGGACATCTAATATACAGTATGGTATTATTTGAATGTATACAATATATTGTGTTTGGAAGTTATTAAGTTTAAGAAAGGAGAACGACCATGCGATGTCCATACTGTACATATCTTGAAAGTAAGGTAGTAGATTCAAGATCAACAGAAGAGAATACAACAATTAGACGAAGAAGAGAATGCTTAGAGTGTGGTAAGCGCTTTACAACCTATGAAAGAATAGATGAATTGCCAATTATGGTAGTTAAACGCAATGGGGGTAGAGAGAGGTTTGATCGTAATAAGCTTTTAAATGGATTATTAAAGTCCTGTGAAAAGAGACCTATCTCTAGAGATCAATTAGAGGGGATAGTCAATTCGGTAGAACAGCAAATTAGAAATCAGATGGAAGATGAAATAGAGACAACTATTATAGGAGAGCTAGTAATGAATTATTTAAGTAAATTAGATGAAGTAGCATATGTTCGCTTTGCTTCAGTATATAGACAATTTAAGGATATTGAGACCTTTAGAATGGAATTGGATAAGTTATTAGGAGAATAATCTTATAATTAGCTATATATGTCGATGACTATAAATAAACTATCAACGAGGTCTTATCCTCGTTTTTCTATATTTAAATTAAAATTAGCAGGATAAAAACTATAATTATAGACAAGTATATAGATATAGTTAAATTGAAATAAAAAACAAAGTGATTATTAAGTCATAAACAAATACAGATTGGCACGAGTTAACACCAAATGATAATTATATTATTTAGGCTGTGTAAATACTGACTGGAGGATAGTAATGGATAATTTATCTGAGATAGTTGAGAATTATTTAAATAAATATAAGGTTGAGGACATAATAAATCAAAATTCTAAAATTTTATTTATTTTAGAATCACCTCATACTCAAGAGATAAAGCAGGGATATCCTGTAGCTGGAAGTTCAGGAATAGATATGACTAAATTTATCTATGGGCGAGAGAGCAAGGATCCCTTTGGGAAAATTGTTAGCCAAATAGATAAATATAATGATCTTTATCCTAATTTATCTGAGTTTAGTATATTAAATGTAAGCTCTGCTCCTATGCAAAAGGAAGGATTAAAAGCCCATGAATTGGACAGTGGTGATGGGCAGGTAGTTGCTATTTTAGAGAAACTACGCGTAAATTATAAATCTAAACGCCATAAGAATAAAGATTGGAATAGGATTAAAAGTATTTTGCTAGAAGATTTTAAGCAGCGTCTGCTCTTAGCTTTAAAGCAAAGCAGTAGCATAGAATATTTAGTTCCATGTGGTCGTTTTGCAGAGGCTTACTTAGATTTAATTAAGGAGTTAGAAATGAGTATAGAAGAGAGAAAAATTATCAGTGAGATTCCCCATCCATCCTTTAATCAATGGTTCCATTATGATTCTATGGAAAAACTAAAAAAAGTTTTAGAGGAGATAGGAATTAGCTAATTATAAAATGTTTTTAAGCTATTATTTTCTATGAGTTCGGGTAGAGCTTGATTTTAAATTATTATTAAAAGCAGAGTATGCTCACACTCATTAATTCAGTTGAAGTTTAATTATAATTTAGATTTATAAGTAGAAGCTCTACGATAAAAGTAGAGCTTATTGGCATTTCTTACAGGTACTATCCTCACAATTAACCACATATCTCACAGCTGCATCTAGTTCTACTAAATCTTTCTCTTTGTTATCATTGACTCTGATCATTCCTACTAGTCCATGATCATCCTTCCAATCTAAATACTCTTCAACTATATACTGGACTGCTTCTTCAGAGAGGGGATTATCGTATTTGGACACCGATTGAAAATAGAGCTGTCGAGGGATTTCTAAGACTTTATGTCTGACTTCAAAGCAGAGGTCATTGGCATCTTTTTCCTTGATATTTTTAAATAAATTTTCTAATCTTGAAATTGTTATCACATCCTTTCTTTCTAAATATATTATCCCATTATATATATTGGAATTCATTATTTAGGATAATCTTGGTGCTTTAAGATAGAACCGATTATTATTTGTGATGATAGATTTGATAAAAAAGATATTATTAGCCAATAGTTTAGTTTTATTGTGGTTTTTTTGCAGGAAGTTTTTTATTAAGCTAGAATAGATATTCTAGATACAGATATTAATGAAAAATAAAAAATGATGGGATGGTGAAATAATTATATGAAGACTAATTTTCTTAATAGGACTATTATATTGATCCTTATTCTAACTATAGTAGCTAGTGGAGTTATCTTTGCTGAGGGTGAAGATAAAGTTAACCATTATCAAAAGGGGTTAGCTTATTATCGACAAGGTAATTATCAAGAAGCTGTTCCTGAATTGGTAGAGGCTGTTGCTAGTAACCCTAAGCTAATGTATCCTCATTATATCTTGGGTTTGACCTATTATCGGTTAAATCAATTAGAGTTTGCTGAAACTCAATTGAAGAAGGCTCATGAAATCAATCCTAAGCATTATCGAGTTATGGTTAATTTGGCAAGAAACTATTTAAAACAGAACAAGATAGAGGATGGGATAGATATTCTTAAAGAGGCAGTAGCTGTAGATTCAAAGCAAGATGATGCTTATAATATATTAGGAAGAGCTTATATGAATCAAGGGAATTTAAAAGAGGCTATCAATAATTATAAGCAGTCAGTTGAATTAGCACCTAAGAACTATTATGCTTTAAACAACTTAGGTCTTGCTTATATTCAATTAGGGAAGTATAAAGAGGCGGCGACTGTTTTAAAGCAAGGCGCAGATTTAAATCCTCAAATTCCATATTTATATAACAATTTAGGAATTGCTTATGAGAATACTGGGGAACTTCAGTTAGCTAAAAGTGCTTATGAAAAAGCATTAGCAGTAGACTCTAACTATTCTAAAGCTGAGGTTAATTTAACAAGAGTAAATAGATTGATTAAAAAGAAGGAAGAATAAAAAAATCTCCAACGTAAATATTTACGTTGGAGATTTTTTTAGTTAAAATTATAGTTTTATAGATTTATTTCAATAATAGTAATGATTTTTTATCTCTATGACCTTTGGGAAGATGAACTCCTAAGATATTGTCTTGAGATTTATTAGATTTACTACCCTTTTTTAAATTATTGTCAACATGAAATGTGCGTTGATAATCTGTTGCTTTCAATTTATTTTTCATAAATTTATCCTCCTCTTTCTTCTGTTTATCATGCTCTTTTATCGAAATCCGTAAGTAATCATCATTGCCACTCTCTGTATTTATATCCTCTTCACTAAAATCCATTAAAATTTCCCCTGTAGTCGAATTATTATTTGAATCAGAATCCATGAAATTATTAAAGACATTTGATTTTGGAGATAAGGGTTCTGTAGAAAAGTCTCTACCATCAGTTGATTTCTGCGATAAATCAATCATGATAATGCACCTCCAATTGCTTTATTTTTCATCTTGTACCTATAATTATAGGATGAAATCGATATTTTAGCAAGATCACTCTATGGCTAAATATACCAATTTATTAATCTTAATAGTAATTATTAGCGATTAGCTAGTTGGATTAGAGGATTTGATGCTTAGAGGAGCTTAGGAATGGTTATAAAGTGTAAGGCAAAGTATAAATAATCTTAATTTAGATTAATATAGATATAAGGAGGTGATCTTTTTGAAGATCAATAGTAAAAATAATTTAAGAAATATATTAGATAATATTAAAGGGATAAAAGGAAGAGATGACGGTGGTAGTAAAGTTGAGTTATCAACCTTTAGAATAGCAGCAACTTATATTGGGACGGTGGTAGGTGCAGGTTTTGCTTCTGGTCAAGAGGTTTTACAGTTTTTTGGGTATTATGGTTTGAATGGTTTTGTTGGTCTTGGTTTAGCTACTATTATATTTATGTTATATGGTTATATTATTCTTAAATTAGGTTTGGAGTTAAAGGCTAAATCACATTTAGAGGTTATCAAAAAGGCAGGTGGTAAATGGCTGGGGTGGATAATCGATGCTGTGATTACCTTCTTTTTATTTGGAGCATTGACAGCAATGGTAGCAGGCTCAGGCTCAATATTTGAAGAACAGTTTGCTATTCCATCCTTTTGGGGTAATTTGATTATGGTAGTGACCTCTTTAGCTACTACTTTATTAGGGATAAATGGTGTAATCTCAGCAATTAGTTTTGTGGTTCCACTGCTATTAACTGGAGTATTTGCAGTAACAATTATGACTATTGCTGTAAAATTTCCCTTTGGGATTGGAGCCTTGCAACAGGTGATGCCTGGTCAACCTCCTATTGGTAGCTGGTTTATATCGGCATTTAATTATGCATCGTATAATCTGGTGATTGCAGTAGCGGTTTTAGCACCTTTGGGTAGGGAGGCTAAGAATACTCATCATTTAAAGATGGGATCAATCTTTGGGGGATTGGGTTTAGGGGTTGGAGCTATGTCTATCCTCTTGGCATTATTGCTAAATTTACCTGAGGTTGCAGAGTATGAGATTCCTATGGTCTATGTTTCAGGAAGATTCTCTGTCTGGATTCAGTTGATTTATAGTGCGATCTTAATTGCTGAAGTCTATACCACAGCAGTAGGAAATCTATATGGCTTTGTAGCCCGTTTGACTGACCCTGATGGTCCACGTTATAAGCTTTATGTGCTGATAACAAGTATCTTTGCATTGATTGCAAGTCAGTTTGGCTTTACAACTCTAGTAAGGTTTTTATATCCAGCAGTAGGATATGCAGGCTTCTTACTATTGGGGGGACTGACTATAGGGTTAGTCAAGAGCTATAGTAGATAAATAAATACTATCTATAAAAATAGATTGCTTTTAAAAGCAATCTATTTTTATCTTTAATCAGATAATAAATACTTGAAATTTGTCGAAATAATTGAGAAAATATATTATAGTTTTAGTTATTATACATAAAACAACTATTTTTTAGATATATAGATTGAATTAAAGCACTTCATAAAAAACATTAGACGCAGACTTACGCAGATAAAAAAGGACTAAATTATAAAAAAGTTATTAAATCTTTTAAGTCGGGTCTTAATCAGATTTTAGTCTGCGTCAAAAAAGAATTTAAGGTTTTAAGAATTAAATTTAGTGAAAATTATTAGTTCAACTTATATAGATTCAAATTTCTTTATTGCTTTTAATTACTTTTATAGTAGTAGATTTTGTAGTATAATTTGATATATCACTAGTTCTCTTGTCAGTATACTATAGTTTTGTAATCAAAAATTAACATAAGATGGTAGGGTTTATGATTCAAATGTAGAATATTGTAATAGGGGTAATGATTTCAAGGTATAAGGGGGTTATAAAATGAGAGATACAAAGGAAGGCGTAAATAATTCATCGATAAAGTTGGGTTTAAAGTTTGGGTTGGGAATAATTGTAGCTATACTATTAAGTATTCCCATTGGACAATTTATTAGTAACCTAATAAGTAAGTCTATTTATGGTGGTGAGCAGATAGGATATCTGGCTAAGATAATTGACTATCTGGTTATCTTTGTTCTATTGGAGATTTTATTAAAGCAATTGGTAGTTAATAGAATAAGAAAGATAACTAACTTTTTAAGGAGTTTAAAGGATAATAACCTATCTTCAGATGAGATTAAGATTAGTGGTAATGACGAAATAGCTAACTTATATAATGAACTTGATAGAATTGATAGTTCCTTAGATGGAGGGTTAACCTCTATTATTCAAGGTGTTAGAAATGAGATTGATAGTTTAGCTATTTATAGTAATGAATTATCAGCATCTTCTAAGGAAGGTAATGCAACAATTGATGAGACCCATCAGTTGGTAGAGCATATGATGACAAATGTAGAAGAGATTTCAGCCAGTGCTGAAGAGGTAACAGGCTTTGCTGAGGAGTCTTCGGCTCAGACTCAATTAGGTAGAGATAATATTGAAAGAACGATTAATAGTATTAAAGAGATCAATGATTCAGTAAATAATACTGTAGAGGTCATTAAAGCTTTACATCAAAATTCTAAACAGATTGGTGAGATTATCAATTTGATTACCAATATAGCCAATCAGACTAATATGCTGGCTTTAAATGCTGCTATTGAAGCTGCTAGGGCTGGAGAGCAAGGTAAAGGTTTTGCTGTAGTAGCAGAAGAGATTAGACATCTATCAGAAGAGACCTCTAGTGCTACTGGTGATATTATTAATATTGTTCAAGAGACCCAGTTGAAGTCACAAGAGGTACTAAGCTCTATTGAGAAGGTAGAAATTAAAGCAAAAGAAGGCGAACATATTGCTCAAGAGACAGACCGTGTATTCTTTGAGATAGAAGAATCCAGCCAAGAGACGGCAATGATGATTGAACAGACTGCTCATGCTGCCCAGGATTTGGCTGAGAATAGTGATCGTTTGGTAGAAGAGTCAGAGATAATATCTAGAATTTTTGATGTAGTATCAAGCTCTTCTGAAGAGTTGGCAGAGATGGTTAAGAAGATTAATACTTTAATTAATAATAGTAATAGCATAGATAATGATTTAAGTTTGATTAAATGGGATGATAGTTACTCTGTTGGGGTGGAAAAGATTGATAAACAGCATAAACAACTATTTAATATTGTTAATGACTTAATTAGAGCTAATAAGTTGAACAAAGGAAAGAAAGAGATTGGGAAGGTGCTAAATTTCTTGGCAGATTATACAGTTAAACATTTTAATGATGAAGAAAAATTACAGCAGGAATCAGGCTATCCTGATTATGAAGCCCATAAAAAGTTACATGAGCAGTTTGTAGAGGATGCACTTAACTTTAAGGAAAGATTTGAGAGTGGTCAAATAGATACAGCTACTATGATGGACTTTAATAAGACTATCACTCGCTGGTTGGTACAACATGTTAAGGGGATTGACCAAGAAGTAGGAAAGCATATTAGAGGGGCAGATAATAGATAAAAGATAATAGGGGCGGGCTATTGCTCGTCCTTAAAATGTTTTGTATAAATTACTACTTGAAATTTTATTATAAATAATATATACTATTATGCAGAAAGAAGCAAATGGCGTGGGGCTATAGCTCAGTAGGATAGAGCGACAGACTCCTAATCTGTAGG
>Ga0163224_100144_pt1 | contig 11723 bp, 12 predicted proteins | sample MSEWel2016_03_03_FD_113141 | JGI IMG/M metagenome (GOLD analysis project Ga0163224, IMG submission 113141) | Subsurface microbial communities from deep shales in West Virginia, USA - MSEEL Well Study Marcellus 5H_2016_03_03 ... | reverse complement strand
TCAAGGTCTATTAATTAATGCAGATCAGAATGGCAGTCTTAACATTCTTCGCAAATACCTAAAAAATAAATGTATTCTCAGACCTATTAAACAGGCGAGAGATAATGGATATGTGGCCAATCCTTCAAGATTAAGGGTATCCTAATAACTTAGGCGGCGACTTAAAAACCAAACATCTTGTAAACTAACCTAGTAATATAGGTTGAGTTTTAATCTATATGAAGTAGTTAGAAGCACCATGTAAATCTATGATTTAGGTGGTGAGGTTCACTAAGAGTTAAGGCAACTGGTGCTAGATTAAAAGAATTGCTGGAAGAAGAGAGAGTCTGTCAGATTGACATTCCTCCTAAATTAATGTCTGAGTTTCATCAGAAATTGGATCTTGATCTTGATAAGTTGAATCCAGGAGAAGTAGAAGCAGATTCTCCAGCAGTGTGTGTAATTGATAGTGGAATAGTACCTGAACATCCTTTAATTCGAAATACTTTAGTTGATAGTAAAGTATTTAGAGAAGATCTGGATGATTATTTTTCAGATTTATTTATATACAGAAGAGGCTGGTTTATTAAATCCAGCAACTGCAGTAAACTGTCTAAGTGTTGGTTCAATAAATACAGAATTAAGAACAGGTAGGGGATTCATAGATCGTTATCGACCGGAAAAAAGGATAGATAAATTAAGGATATCTAAAGAAAGAGAACCATCTGCATTTACTAGAACAGGTCCTGGATTTAATGAAACTATTAAACCAGATCTTGTTGCTTATGGTGGCAATATGTATTATCATGCACGAACTAATAAACTTATTTCTAATGACTATCAAAGTGGAATACCATCTTTAAATAATAATTTTTTTGATGATGGAAAATTATTTTCTTGTGCTAGTGGCACCAGTTTTTCTACCCCATATATTAGTAATTTGGCAGCAAAAATATTAAATTACAATAAAGATTTTAAAAACAATACAGTACGGGCTCTGCTTGCTAATTCTGCTGATTATCCTCTGGAAGTTACTGAGGGTATAGAAAATTATATGCAGGAAATGCAGAGTGTTATTTTAGCAAGACTATCTCAACTAAAAGAAAATACTGATGATGAGGAATTAATTGAACTAATTACTTCAATTTTAGATAAAAGATTTTTAAATACCCAAAATAAGAATAAATTATTGAAATCAGGAAAATTAGATGAAGAAACTAAAAGATTAATCACGGCTGTGCCTGGAGTAAAAGCGGAATATGATGACTTTTTATTAAGAACCAGTGGTTATGGTTTTCCTGATATTGATAGAGCCTTAAAATCTTCGGAGACTAAAGTAACTCTCTGGGCAGAAAACTCTATAAAGATGGATAGATTTGATGTTTATAAAATACCTATACCTGAAGATTTTATTTCTAAAACTGGACTGCGAAAAATAACTGTATCGCTTGCTTTTTCACCTCCGGTCAGACATACCAGGAAAGATTATGCCGGTTATATAATGGATTTTGAACTTGTCAGGGGGATTGATCTAGAAGAAACTTTAGAAAGAGCTGCTAATGATGATAAAAGTGAAAATATTACTGATCTTGGTGGAGAAAGGTGCAGCTTTTGTCCTAAGACAGGGGTTATTAAAAATAGTACTTTGCAGAAGGCAACTTTTGAGATTAAAAGAACTCCTAAGGAATATGGAAACTGCTATTATTTGATAGTGGTATCTCAGGATAAGTGGATTACTAATAGTGCTGAATTTATTGAAACTACTGATGAAGAAAATTATTCTGTTGTGATTACTTTGGAACATAAAAAAGAAGAAGTGAAAATGTATAATGAGATTAAGGAGCGAATAGACCAGGAAGTAGAGGTAAAACCTGAACTTGAAGCTAATGTTTAAATAAATTTTGATAATTAATTCGAGTAAAATATAAGGGTATGTTATTGGGAACATATTTCTGATTATCCGGAGAAAGAAGAGGAATTTGTTAAAAGTTTAATTCCTATAATAAAAAAAGAAAATTCTATAATTAAAAGTAAATATAAACTTCGATCAGAAGAAAAATGGAAATTAGATTCATCAAATCTTAAAGAGGCTAAAAATAGAGTTATGAATCATTTCAAGGATGATTTAAAAGATAATAATTTAATCAGGCAGGTGAATTGATGGAGTTACTTAAACTTTTAAAGTCAGTATTCACTAAATTTAATCACCCAAGAGGCAGAATTAGATTTATTGTTTTTTCTCTTTTAATTCTCATCTTTTGGAACTATTTTTATTTTTTCACCTTAAAAACTGCAGCTATTTATTTTTTGATTTCAATTATCTTTGCCGTTATAGCTTATAAATCAATTGATAATACAATATTATTCAGCAAATATAAATTAAATCAGCTGGAAGAGGTTATTATCCAGGGTAAAGCCCTGGATAATCCAGATTTGTTCAGTAACTTTCCCTGGTATTTAATAGACACAAAAGAAAAATTGGACTACCTTAGTTTAAAAGCAGATTATCATGAGCAGCGGCGTGAATATCCAAAAGCTTATAAATGTTATTTGCAAACAGATAAGCTCAAACTATCAGATGAAGAAATTGTGAGAATTAAACTTAATAAAGCTCTATCTCTTTTTGAAATGGGTGCCTATAATAAGGCAGATCTAATTTTGAATAAAATAAATAAGAATCTTGATCAATTAGAGCCAAAAAGACTCGGTTTTTATTATAATTTAAAGGCGTTTATTGTTGAAAAGAAAGACTTAAACCTTGCTAAAGTCCTAAGTCTACTCCAAAAAGCCAAAGATTACATCTCAGATCTAGCTGAAGATTATACTCTGAAGGCGCAATTATATAATAATTTTGGGAGAATCAGGAGACTGCAGAATAACCTTACTGATGCCAGAAGCTATTATAAAAAGGCGAAAAAACATGCTGTTAAAAGTAATGAAGCTTCATTAATTGTTGGTATTTTTGATAATTTAATTACGATTTATAGTTCTCAAGGTGAATATGATTTATTAGAAAAGACCAAAGACGAATATTTAAGCCTCTTAGAGGACAGCCTATTTAGCAGAGAAGAAAAAATGAAGCTGCAGCTGGCGATAGCGAGAGATAACTTAAGCCCGGCAGATTATAAGTCGTTTCTTATCGATAGTTATTTTCGCAATAGACAGGGGTTGGATGAGCAAAAATTGCTGATTTTTAATGCTACGACATTAAGATTAATGTATAATTCGGGGATGAATGCTCAGGTGGTTGCCGATCAAATCGCAAAAAATATTGATGATTATTTTAAGCTTTCCATGCCGGATAAATTTTTACTGCTGCATGAAATTAATATTTTTATGCGAAATAAGAATAACTTAAAAAGATTTTACGGCAGAAGAAAGATGCCTATCCAGCCCAAATTTAAATTGGAAAATGCCATTAAGATGAAAGAAAAAGTAAAAATTTATATACAAAATGAAGCTGTAGCTGATATAGAAACATATTTAGATTCATTAGAAGACTACCAGGTTCAGCAGCGGCTTGAATTTTTGCAGCATAAAATAGGTGTTCTTACAAATCACAAACCTTATAATTTTGATAGGGTTTATAGACTGTTTTTAGATTTAATAGATATCTGTAGAGTTAATGGTTTAAGAGAAAAAGAAATTGAAACAGAACTGAATTTAGTTGATGAAGTTCTGGGGTTGATGGATACGGAATATGGAGATAAATCTAAATTTAGAAGAATAATCTTATTTCATCTTAAAAATCTTGATCAGTCACTTTCTGAATTAGAAACCATACCTTATTTTGATATTAACTATATTAGAATGTCTTATTATTATCTTAGCCAGGGAGAGGTAGAAAAGGCAGCAGAATATTTTGATATAGTTAAAAGTTTAGAACTAAACCCTAGGAACTACTCGAATTGGATAAAGTTTCAATTAAGAGAGGTCTATGGTTATTTTAATACATGCGTTTTATTCGATTAATTATAAAACGAACAATTGATCTGGTTTTAATAATCCATAAAAATGAGATTGTTTCTATTGAATTTAAACTTAAGTACTGGAAACAGGTAATTAAGCAGGCACTTGATCACAAAAATGGGGCTGATAGAGCCTATATTTGTATTCCGAAGCCGACAATGGGATTTAATGAATTATACATAAAATAACACAAGAAAAAAAAGAACAAGGAGAGTAGTCTTTCTCCGTGTTCTGGTAGGCAATATTTTCTTCCCAGATATCCGATTTTTTTAATTCCCAGGGATCACCACCATTTTCTTTAAAGATAATAAAATGGTGTATCAATGATTTAAAATCTTCTTCTGAAATAGGTGATTCTTCACAATTAATTCCGCCCTGTTGATAGAACAGATAGAGCTCTTCTGAATCAATATTATATTTTTCCTGAAAATTTAACAAAACATTTTTTGAGTGTTCTGGTTCTTCGAAAATTTCAAAAACATCTTCTAGATTTATATCCATAGAACCACCTCTTTCACTTACTGTAATTCTATTATAATAGCGGGCAAATTAATTTGCAAGGAGTCGGAAGAAATTATTCTAATCTATGGATATGAAATTAATAAGAATGGGACCGGACAAATGTCCTGAATGTAAGTTTATATGATTTTTTTGTGATTTGAAATTATTCTCACTGGAGTCTTAAAGAGCTGGTGAGATTTATGTTTTGCAATTTCGGTAATTTTGCATATAAAAACAAAAATGTATTAATTAATACATTTAATTGACAATAATGTATTATTAGTGTATCGTTAAAGTATAATAATTGATCATAAGAAAGGATGATCATATGTCAGATTATCAACCGCAGAAAACTTTTTGTCCTGAGTGTCGAAAGGAAGTTGAGTATCAAATTGAAGATTCAGTAGAAAAAAAAGAAGTACGTGGTCTGGAGTTTGAATATACCGCTGAAAGAGCTTATTGTAATGAGTGTGGAGCTGAAATTTTTATTCCTAAACTTCATGACCAGAATCTGCAGAAGATAGACCATGCTTATAGAGAAAAAGCAGGAATTGTTAAGGTTCCTGAAATTAAAGAGATAGTAGAACAGTATAATACAGGTAAAAGACCATTATCATTACTTTTGGGCTGGGGAGAGACTACATTAACCCGGTATTTGGATGGGGATATACCTTCCAAAAGTTATTCTGAAACTTTAAAAAAAGTCAAAGATGATTATGGTTATCTGAGACAGTTAGCAGAAGAAAATAAAGATAAGGTTTCAGTTAAAGCTTTTTCTGGTCTAATGGAAGCTATAAAAGATTTGCAGAATAATGAGCTGAAGACAGAAAAAAAGATTGATAGTGTAATTAAATATCTACTTAAAGAATTAGGTGAGGTAACACCTTTAGCACTGCAGAAGTTACTTTATTATAGTCAGGGGTTTTATAAAACATTTTATGATAAGTTTTTATTTGATAATGATTGTGAGGCCTGGGTACATGGACCGGTTTATAAAGAAATTTATTTTAAATATAGAGATTATGGCTATAACCCTATAGAAGATGAAAGTATTGAATTTGAAAATATTAATCTAACAGAAGCAGAAGAAGAACTTTTGGATAGTGTTATTGATAATTTTGGCTGTTATAGTGCTAAAACACTTGAAAAAATGACCCACTCTGAAAGACCATGGAGATTAACCAGAAAAAATTTAAAGCCGGAAGAAAAAAGTAATGAGATAATAAGAAAAAATCTTATAGAAGATTATTTTAAGGATGTTAATAATAAGTATCAGATGTTGAATGTGGAAGATATAAATGATTATAGTGAAGAATTATTTGTTAAAATAAAATAGTCCTGATAATTAATTTAGTTGATGATGCTGTCTATGATCATGCTTTAAAATTTGAGGATGGAGATATTTTTCATCAAACTCAAACTGCTCATAAGGAATTGGGTTTCATTAAAAGTTCAGATGTTAATGAATCTTTTAATGTTTGGATCCCTTTTCACTTTCTTCCGGCAGCTGAAAGTGATGATGTTCGATTAATGACAAAGCCGGAATCTACAACTGTTAATTTTTTGAAAGAGGATATTATGAAATCAGGTAATAAAAATAATATTTTATATCGATTAGGAATTTTTCTCCATCTTTACGCTGACACTTACAGTCACCAGGACTTTAAAGGTTTTTATGATAGATATAATTTGGTAGAATTATTAGATGGGGTTGAACATCTTTCAAACAAAGATAAATTAAAAAAATTGGCAACAGAAATAATTCCTGGTGTTTTACCTATGGTCATGCCCTTTCAATAAAAAATCCTGATATTCCCTATGCCAGCTGGAAATATGGCAGAAACTCGCAGGTAGTGGAAGTTAATAACCTGGAGGAGCGTTTTCTTCCTGCTGCTAAAATATTTTTATTTTCTTGAGAAAATTCTTATTGGAAAATGATGAATTTGGCTCGGTAGTTGAGGATGAAATTTTAGAGTTTCGTTTATCAGAGCTTAAAGAAACTTTAAAATTTAGAGGATCATTGGAAGAAAGATATAAGAACTGGTTAAATAAAATTTAAAATAATTATTTTGAATTTAAGGATTTTGATAGTATCGATGAAAATTTGAATTATAATGACCGTGAATGGTTTAAAGATGCTGTAGAAGTAAAAAAATGTCCAAAATTTTCTATAGAAGGATTAAAGCAAAGAGCGTATAATTATAATAAATTTTATAAAAAAGATAATTTTGATAATGCTGACTGGACTTTATACATGAAAGCAGCTGCAGAGCATAAGTATAAAGTGATACATGAAATTTTACCGCAGGCTAGGTTAAATGTAGGATAACCTCTGCTAAGCAAAACTTGATATTTACATTTTTTTACAGTATAATAAAGTTAACAAATATCGGAGGTGTTTAAATGTCCTATCATATTTTGCGTTATGGTACGAATGCTGATAAAAAGTTTATAGATCAAAATAATAAGTATTATGATTTGTTAGCTATTAATGGTAATATGCTTGCTTATACACCGGGAGCGCTGGCAGGTTTTATCAGAAAAAATTTATTAAATGAATCAGATAAAGGTTTTTTTATTGATCCTATTACACATAGTTTTCAACACAGCCTGGATAAAATAAAATCCTACAGTAAAAAAGAAAAGAAACAGACACTAAAAAAATCTATTGAAAACTTAATTGATTATTATGGTGAGCCCTTAATAACACATATAAAGACTCCGGAAAATTCAGAAAAAGAAGATGAAAAAGGAAGACCGGTAAGAGCAGTAGATTTTAATGATCATAAAGAAAGCTTTTGTGAAAATGTCATCGATTTTCAGTTAAATGAAATAAAGAAAAAAAATAAGGAAAAAGGATTTTTAAAGTACCTAGATGCAGATGATCAGAGATTAAATGATTTTGAACCTGATTTTATAACCCCTCCGTATTTTTATTTAAATGAAATGAGTTATGAAGAATGGCTGGAATTAAATATCGAATTTGCTGAAATAGCTGTGGGAAAATATCCGAAGAGAGATATTTTCGTTCAGCTTGTAGTTTCTGATGATATATTTATATCCCAAAAAATGCGCGATGCGATTATTGAAAAATATTCTACTCTTGATGTGAAAGGGGTTTTACTCTGGATAGATGATTTTAACGAGCATCAGGCTTCTAAAAGCAAATTAGAAGTTTATTTCAATTTCATAAAAGAATTGAGTCGAAATAATCTTGAAATAATTAATTTATATGGCAGCTTTTTCTCAATAATGCTAACCGCGTTTGAAGATGAATTAAGTTTTTCTTTAGCAGGGGTTGGACACGGTATGGAATATGGGGAACATAGAGCAGTAGTTCCTGTTGGTGGTGGTATACCCTCTTCTAGATATTATTTTTATCCACTGCATAGACGTTTAAGGTTTCAAACAGCTTCAGAATACATTAAAAGTCATATTATAGATAAAGCTCAAAGTCCTAAGAAGGAAGATATTGCAAATTTATATTATACTGAAATCTGTGATTGTTCTAAATGTAAGCAGATAATAGGGAAGGATATTGATAACTTCTTTGAATTTGAAAGTACTGAAGTTTATGAATATGAAGTTAAAGGGGTTAAAAGACAGCGCAGTTATGCTGATCAGGAAACAAAAGAAAATTGTTTGATTCATTATCTGGAATCTAAAGTAGAAGAATTTGAAGAAGTTGAGGAACTGAATCTAAAAGATTTATTAACTATAATTGATAATAATTATGATACATTTTTAAAATATGGACATCAGGATCAGGAAGAACTAAATTATTTAATTAAATGGAAAACAGTGTTAGAAAGTGGAATGAATTCAGATGACTAAAAAAATATTTATTTTAGGGGCTGGAGCATCAAGGCCAGCAGGTATTCCGATTCAATCAAATATGATTAATGAGATATTTTCATTAAATAAAGAACAACTTCAGAAAAAGAATAAAGAAGATTTAAGTTTTATTGATTCTAAAAATGATCTTTTTTCTCAATTTGCTTTGTTTAATAAAAGCAGAAAAATTTTTGCCCGATTTTTAATTAAAAATTTTGGTGATATGGATCTTAAAGAAAAAATATTTAAGATAGATAAAAATAGTGAACATGAAAACAGTAATTTAGAAAAAATATGGAGCCAAATATTCGATCAACTGATAGAAATTAATATTTCATTAGAGAACATATTTACTATTATTGATAAGGCAATTGGAGAAAACAGTTTTTTTCAAAATTACAGCATCAATGATCTCAAAAAAGTACAACTTGCTCTTGATAAATGTCTGATCTATATTTTATCTTATTATACCCCATCTGAGAATCATTTGTATGAACAAATTTCTGAATATTTTGCAAGTGAAGCCAATTCAGGAAATCAGCCTGTAATAATTTCTTTAAACTGGGATACAATTATAGATAATTTCTTATTTAATAAGACTTTTTCCGATGATATTATTGTAGATTACTGTACAGACTGTTATAATATTGATACAGGAAGAGTAATAAATAGAAAAAGTGAAAATAAGATTAAATTATTAAAATTACACGGTTCAATTAACTGGTTAATTTGTAGGAACTGTTTTAAATTATACGCTCAACATGATCAGATTCTAGCTTTATCAACTTTAATGGATAAAACTGATCAGAATAACTGCCATTTTTGCAGTGAATTGGAGCGCGCAAATGAACTTGAGAGTTCTATAATAACACCAACCTATATTAAAAATTTTGAAAACTTACATTATCAAAGAATCTGGCGGGATGCATTTAATGAGTTAGCAAAAGCTGATGAAGTAATTTTTATTGGTTATTCTTTTCCAGAAGCGGATTATGAATTAAGATATTTATTAAAAAAAGCTATAAAAAAGCAAACAAAGATAAAAGTGATTTTATATAAGACTGATAATCCTGAGTATTATAGTGATAAGATTAATAATCAAGATCTAGAATTTGTAAGGGGTAGACTTGAACTTCCAGAAAAAAGATACAGCTCTTTTTTTAATAAAAATAATTTGAAGTTTAACTATAAGGGCATAAAAGATTTTTTCCAAAAGGAGGAAGCAAAAAATGACTAAAAAATTAACTGGTAAAGATATTTTGCTCCTTCTGTTATATTTACCTGGTAAAACAGATAAGAAAAACGAGCCGATAATTGGTAGAACCAGATTAACTAAAATGATCTATATTTTTAATAAAGAACTGAAAAATAATTTTGATCATCTTGACGAATCTACTTTACCTGATTTTTTTGCTTATGATTATGGACCATTTTCTAAAGATTTATTAGATGATATACAATTTTTTGTTAATATTGATTTTGTAATTGAAAAAGTAGAGGAAATCCAGCAAACCACTGCTGATTATGAAGAGTCTGAATATAATTATAATGAAGAGATAGGTTTTGGCAATGTTAAATCTATGGAAAATGATCCTCCCAACTTATATTCTTATAGACTTGCAGAAAAGGGTATTGAATTTGTGGAGGAAAATATTTTAGAAAACATTTCAAAACAGCAAAAAGAGTATTTAACAAAGTTCAAAAGAAAAATTAATACACTATCTCTGGATTCAATTTTAAGTTATGTATATAATAAATATCCTAATGCAGCAGAAAACTCGCTGATTAGATCTGATTATATAGCAGAAGCAGGTGCTAAAAATGACTGAATATGAAATTGTAGAAGATTGTTATACTAAATTATTGAATATGGATAATATTAAAGAAGTACATTTAGAAATACCTTATATGTCAAAGGTTATTGATATGGTAATAATTGAAAATAACAATCGGATAATAACTATAGAGTTTAAGTTGCAAAACTGGAGAAAGGCTTTAAATCAGGCTAAAGTTCACAAATATGGAGCAGATGAGGCTTATATCTGTATGCCGGAGCCAAAACAGGGATTTAAAAAAGAATTTATAAAGTTGTTAAAAAAGAAAGGGATTGGACTTTTTAAATATGATTCAAAAAAGCAAATTCCTTTTGAAAAAATTGTGGATGCCAGAGAAGAAGCTAATAGATGGCAGCCGCGGATTGATCTTCTTAAAGAAATGATTGCAAAGGTTAAACTGGCTGCTCAGGAAAATGAAATAGCTGCCGTGTGAATGTAGGATGGTGAGATTATAATAAATCACTATGAAGGAACAGTGTTTAATACTCCTGCTAAAACTATAGTTAATACAGTAAACTGCGTTGGAGTAATGGGAGCAGGTCTTAAATATTTTAGTAAAAATCATTCTAAAGTAGAAATGAAATCAGTTGCTTTTCCAAAATTGGGTACAAATAATGGCGGCTTAGACGGGGGATTAGTTAAGGATCTAATGGAAAAATATTTATCTGATCTGGATCTTGATATTTATATATGTTTAAATGAAAAAAATGAAGCTGATGGTACAGAAAAGAAAATGCTTGATCTTGTTAATAAAGCTGACCGTGAACATTTAATTAAAGAGGTTGGTATTAATGCAAAACAGGCGAAAATAATAGTAGATAAACAACCTGTTCACAGGTTTTGGCAGATAATTAATTTTAATGGGATAGGAAAAAAATCTTACGAAAAATTATTTAGATACTATTATCAATTAGCCAAAGGCAAAAAAAGAAAATTAGTTCAAATGGCTTTAGAGATGTAATTTGAATTTTTTTATAATATAATGTATGTTAGGTCACCGCGTCGTGACCATAGAGACTAAGTGATGCTTAGATTCGTGTTGGAGGGCTTATTAGTCCTCCGTTTTTGTTTAGATTAATTTGATAAAAATTTTATTATATAGAGAAAAATTAAGGAGATGATATTTATGGCTACTTCTTCTATTTTTGATAAATTTGTTATTGATTCAGATGAAAAATTAGAAATTCTATTAAAACCAGTTAATGAAAAAGAAAAATATAATGTCCCTAAAATTGATGTGGAGGAAGAAATGGCTAGGGGTGAGAAGATATTAGAGGAAATGTAATATTGCTGCAGCTCTTTTTTTAATAAAAATAATTTGAAGTTGCCGCTTTGCTATTTAGTGTGGGTTTTCATTGTTCTTTTATTTAATATAGCTGAATTTATTCATTTCAATCTCCAATTATGGTATACTTTACCTATACTATAACAGGAGATGATTTTAATGTTTAATAATATAGATTTATTCACCCAGGCTTTAGGAATAGAAGACCCATGGAAACTTGATAAAATAGATTTTAATAAAGATGATGGTCGATTGGATATTTACATTTCTCACAAAAGAGGCAGTAAATTTCCCTGTCCTGAGTGCGGTGAAAAATCACC
>Ga0163224_100143_pt1 | contig 11724 bp, 11 predicted proteins | sample MSEWel2016_03_03_FD_113141 | JGI IMG/M metagenome (GOLD analysis project Ga0163224, IMG submission 113141) | Subsurface microbial communities from deep shales in West Virginia, USA - MSEEL Well Study Marcellus 5H_2016_03_03 ... | reverse complement strand
GTTCCCCCATACTCATCAAGAATAATAGCCATATGAATCTTTTCTTTTCTAAATTCAGTTAACAGATTATCTATCTTCTTAGTTTCAGGTATATAGTAAGCAGGCCTCATAATCTTTTGAATATCAACATTATAACTATCCTCTTTTAATAACGGAAGCAAGTCCTTAGCATACACTACACCTACTATATTATCAACAGTATCATTATAAACTGGAATTCTAGAAAAGCCCATATTAATAATCAGATCTATTAACTCCTCTAAAGGATCATTTATCTCTATACATAACATATGTATTCTTGGTATCATAATCTCCTTGACACTAATATCATCAAATTCAAAGATACTGTTAATCATCTGCTTCTCATCAGTTTCAATGACACCTTCTTGTTCACCAACTGTTAAAAATCTCATAATCTCTTCTTCGCTGATAAAAGGTTTAACCTTCTTATCACCAGACCTTCTCATGACAAAATTAGTAACCAGTGTCAAGCCTTTAATAAGTGGAGATAATAAAAAAGAGAAGACTTCTATATATGGAGCTACTAACATAGAGACCTTTTTAGACTCTTTGGTAGCAAAAGATTTTGGAGTAATCTCCCCAAAGATCAGTACAAATAGAGTTACTGCACCTATAGCAATACCAACTCCTTTGGCACCAAAAATATCGGTAGCTAAAGCAGTTGCAATTGATGAAGCTGCTATATTAACTAAATTATTACCAACTAAGATTGTAACCAATAATCTATCTGGACTACTTAGTAGCCTATCTACAACAGTAGCTTTCTTATTTCCTTCTTGCTTTAAGTGCCTAATCTCAACTTTATTTACTGACATTAAGGCAGTTTCAGAGCTTGAGAAAAATCCAGATAGGATTAATAGTATTAATAAGGCTATTCCTTCTATTAACACCGTCAAATCCATAGATTAATGCCCTCCTAACAAAATTACAAATTGACTAATTGAAAGACTAATATACCTATTAATGAACCAATTATTGCACCAGAGATAACCTCCAAAGGGGTATGAATCTCTCCCTCTATCCTGCTTTGTGCTATCAAAACCGCCATTAATAGTACTAAAGTTGTAATCAAAGCATCATTTGCCAAATTAGAAATAATAATCATTAGACCAAAAGCAAGGGCACTATGACCACTGGGCATCCCCCCTTGCAACGGAGTCCCTTTGTTAAATTGAGATTTTATTCCAATCACTATTAATATAATTAGAATAAGTGCTATAAAAGTCAAATGAATTGGGGTCTGCTGAATATGTTGTAATAAATCTAAGGTTAAAGGCTGAATATCTTTAAAGAATATAATATATCCTACAACAATAGCATTTAAAGCTGTTATCAATACAGCACCTGCTGCTATATCTTTAATTATCTTAATCATCGGATGATATTCTTCACTGACCAGATCACTCAATCCTTCAATTGCAGTGTTAATCATTTCAGTAAAGAAAACCAAGGTCATTGTTATAAATAAAATCAATAGTTCCAGCTTATCTAAGCTGAAAAAAGTTCCAAACAATAGGACTATAATAGAAATAATAAGATGAACCTTCATATTACGCTCATGCTTTAAAGAATATATAATCCCATTAACTGCATAGTTAAAGCTCTTAATTAGATCATTAATAAACTTCATTTAATCTCTATTTAAGCCTAGCTCTACTAGGATTTCCTCCTCCTTTTTACGCATAATTACCCTCTCTTCTTCACCATAATGGTCATAACCCAAAAGGTGGAGCATACCATGAACTGTCAAAAATCCAACCTCTCTAGCAAAAGAGTGGTTATACTCCTCTGCTTGGCGTTGGGCTGTCTCCAAAGAGATGATAATATCACCTAACAACAGATTATCATCTTGGGGAAAAGACAGTACATCAGTAGGTTGATCCTTTCCTCTGTATCTATGATTTAAGCCATGTATATAACTATCATCAACTAAAGCAATACTTACCTCTTTAGCTAAGTCAGCTTCCCTTTTTAATACTACACTTACCACCTGCTCTATTACATCTACAATCTCTTCTTCAACCTCTAAATTATCTTGTAAATTATTTATTAGTACTGCCATCTAGCTTTTTTCCCTCCTTAAATTGTTGAGCAATATTATCAGGATATTCTATTCGATTATGAAAGATTCCTTTTAATATATTAACAAAGGCATTAGCAACCCTATCTAAATCCTTCAAAGTTAAATTACATTCATCTAACTGTCCACTATCTAGCTTCTTTTTGATAAGTTCTCTAACAAATTTCTCTAACTTACCAGGGTTGCTTTGGGCTGATACATTTGACCTGACAGCAGCCTCTACCATATCAGCTAGCATAATCAAACCAGCCTCTTTGGTCTGTGGCTTAGGGCCATCATATCTAAAGTCATCTTCATCTATACTCTTATACTTCTCATCATGCTTAGCCTCTTGATAAAAGAAAGAAACAAGGCTAGTTCCATGGTGCTGTTCAATCACATCTACAATAACCTGTGGTAATTTATACTCCTTAGCCAACTCCAATCCATCCTTAACATGTGAAGTAATGATTAAGGTACTCAAACTAGGTGATAATTTATCATGAGGATTCTCAGAACCAATCTGGTTTTCTGTAAAGAAATAAGAACGTTTTGTCTTACCAACATCATGATAATAAGCAGCTACTCTAGCCAATAATGAATCTGCTCCTATTTTATCTGCAGCAGCTTCTGCTAGATTACCAACTATGATACTATGATGATAGGTCCCTGGAGCATCTACTAGTAGTCTCTTCAATAAAGGATGATTTGGATTAGATAGCTCCAATAGCTTGACTGGTGATGTGATCCCAAAGATATTCTCTATATAAGGTAATAAACCATTTGTAACAACAGCTACTAATACACCATTTAGTATACCCCATAAAACCTTTAAAAATCTAGCTAGCTCTACATTAGGTACCATCAATAAAAAAGTAAATATCGTTGCTGAAGTAGTCAAACCAACAATGAGTCCAGCTCTAGCTAAATCAGAACGTTGGCTTAACTTCGATACACTGTAGATTCCAGTTAGCCCACCAACTAAGGCCACTGTAATCCCAATTACCCCATCACCAGTAACTATGCCTACTAAAAAGGATAGACTGATTGTAAAGAGAACTGCTAAATCTGTATCAATTAAAATTGCAATCATAATCGAAGCAGCAGCCACTGGCACCACAAAAGATGGATATTCAATGGGCATATAATTGGCTATATAACTTGCCAATTTAGCTAATGTAATAATAATAATCGGCAATAACCCTAATAATGCTAAGATCCCTTCTCCCTCTAAAATATCACGCTGATATTGGGAGATATAAATAGTAGGGATTAAAGTAAAAATGAGCACAATTAAAATGTGTCCAATAATATTAAGATAATTAATTTTAGCCTGCCTTAGCCCTAATTTCTCTAAAATCTTAATATCATCTTTAGTAACGACCTTACCATGGCGGATGATAATCTCACCTTTAGAGAAGGTCCTTCTAATAGGTTCTATCTTCTGACGAGCTTCCTCTTTCTTCTTCTCTGTTGCCTCTAAATTAAAGATCATATTAGGCTTAATAAAGTGTTGGGCGATCCCACTTACCAAGTTATTATATTGCTGATCTTCACTTAATTTAGCAGCATCTTGGCTTAACTGTTCCTTAACATTACTTAAATAATCGTTCTTAACACCACGATTTAAGTATTTAGCCAATATCATCAGAATATCCTCTTTTAAAAGCTCTATATCCTCTTCGGATAGACTGAATAAATATGACAGATTCTGATAAGATAACTCTATATCATAATTATCTTGAACCTGTTCAACCTTATTTTCTAACTCAACATCAGTCTCTCTTATCATTGTAACATTATCAAAGAACTTTCTAACCTCTACCTTTACCTCTGTTAAGATTCCTACATCCTCTTCATATACCTTAGAAACTGAATTGGCAGCTTCTTTTCTTAAAGCCTCGGTCTGTTCTTCATCTATGTACTCTACTGTCTTAGGGGCAACGACATCATTTTTAGCAACTTGTCCTACTTCCAAATTAACCTGCCTTGGAAAGATATCAATAGTAATAATCCCTGCTAAAATAACAAAAATAACTATAACCCAAATATAGCGTTGTGATTTTTCAATCTTATAAAAATCAACCTGTTTAATCTTCAACTTTTCTAATAGTTGCTCAAAAAAAGACATTATCTTTCACTCCTAAAAGGATCAGTTAATTGCTTCATAAGCCTTAATTATCTCCCTAACCAACCTATGTCTTACTACATCAAGATTAGTTAAATAGACAAAGCTTATGCCAGCTATATCTCTTAATATCTGCTCTGCTTGAGCCAATCCCGACTTCTTTCTACTTGGTAAATCAACCTGAGTTATATCACCAGTAATTACTGCTTTAGAATTAGGTCCTAAACGGGTTAAGAACATCTTCATCTGCTCTCTAGTGGTGTTTTGAGCTTCATCTAAAATAACAGCTGAGTTTCTAAGGGTTCTCCCTCTCATATAAGCTAAGGGAGCAATCTCTATAATCTTCTTCTCTAAAAACTGCTCAACCTTCTCCGGTCCTAAAATATCATACAAAGCATCATATAAAGGTCGTAAATAAGGGTCAACCTTCTCCTGTAAATCCCCTGGCAAAAACCCTAAATTCTCCCCGGCTTCAATGGCAGGACGGGTTAAAATAATTCTCTCTACCTTATTTCTTACCAAATAATTAACGGCCATAACTACTGCCAAATAGGTCTTTCCTGTCCCTGCTGGACCTATTCCAAAAACAATATCATCCTTACGCAAAGCATCTAGATACCTCTTTTGACCTATAGTCTTAGGGGTAATCTTCTTTCCTGACCTAGTAACCTGCACTACATCAGAGTAAATTTCATTTAAAGAAAATTCCCCCTCTTTACTCATTTCAATAGCATATTCAACTTCTTTAGTGCTTAGTGCATCCTTATTGTTAGCTATCTTATTGAGCTCTTCAAAAAGCTTAGATACTTGATTTACATCTTCTTGTTTTCCTTTGATTTTAACAATATTCCCTCTAGCAATTATCTGTGCTGAGAAATTATCTTCGATTAACCTTAAATTCTGATCATGATGTCCAAATATATTTCTTGCAGCTTGATTACTACTTAATGTAACCTCTTTTGTTAAGATGTTCAAAACTAGCTACTCCCTCCTGATTCCAATCTCTTCCTCAATCTCTAGTAATGCCTTGACTCTAATTATATTATTATCTTCACCAGCTAAGTCTATTAACTTTAATTTACTATTTAATATTATAGCCTCTTTTGATACCCCTTGCAAGATACTTTCTACTGCCTCTTCTTTAGCAATCTGTTTAGCCGTATCCAATTTGATTTTCTCTTTTATCTTCTTTACCTGTATGTATCTTCTTGTAACTAATTCGATAGGTAAGTCGATATTCCTCCATTTAGGTAAAGTTTTTACCTCTTCTACTACTTTATAATTAGCATATGGAGCACTTTTAGGTCCCTTAAGATTTATCATCTTCTCTTTAAATTTAATAGCTAGACTAGTTTTACTATTATCAGTCAATTGTTCATACTCCTGCAGGACTTTAGCTTCTCCATAACCCTCATACCAGATCCTTGCCTTAATAATTCCTTCAGCCTTAACCTCCTCTTTTTTAACAAGAATTCCCCTCTCATTATCCTCTTTCTCTTTATTAATTACCTCTTCCTCTTCTTTTTTTATAAATACTTCCCTACTTATCAATAGATCCCCTTTTTTAACGGTCATCCCCTCTTCAACCACTGGAGTACCCTTTAATACAATCAGTTTAGATATAATTCCAGACTTGGCAGCTACAATATCACTAGGTAGAATCTTAGAATCTACTATCTTCTTCTCAACCACCTCTAGAATCAATCTAGTTCCAGAAAAATAAATATTTACCCAAGCAATTTTAGGTATCCTCTTAATTAAAGCTTTTTCTAAATCCTCTAATGGAATACTAGATTTCAATACTCCTGGATGAATTTCAACTTCCTTTAAAAAACCTAATATCTCCTCTTTTTCTATCTCCTTAAGCCCTTGTATCTCAATAAAGAAGAGAAATGATGACAAAGTATATAATGATAAGATTAAAAAAAGCAATCCAACAATTAAAAATCTCCTGCTTAATGCTTTAGTAAAGAAAAAGGGTAGTCCTCTTTTCTGATTTATTCTAACCTTATACCTTTTTCTCCTTAAATGAGGTCTGATATTCTTAAAATCCTTTAATCTAATATTTACATATAATCTATCACCTATACGGATAATATCCCATAATTTAAATCCTTCTCTCATTAGAATATTAATACACTTCTCCAAATTAGCTCCCTGTATCTCTAGTCTTAAATATCCTTCTACTAAAGTGTATAGTTTCTTTAGCATGATATCCCCCTTAAACTGATTTAATCTTCAAATCAGTTATCTTACCCTCTATTATAATAATCTCCTCTTCTAAACTGTCAATACTCATATCCTTACCCTCTATAACCATCTGCCCACGGTAGAATCTAATCTTTATAAATTCTGGAGTATACTTTATAATCCCCCGGTGATTCTCAATTGCTAGTTGTATACCTCCAACTAATGAAATCCTAGGCAGATCTAATACTACCTCTTGAGGAAGGTCAAATATATTAGCAAACAACTCCTTAGCCTTCTCTTTCTTCCCCATTTAAATTCCTCCTAAGCGTTAGCTACTGCTAACTTAATTGCTAATACTATCAACATTTAATAAATTCAGTCGACTTTACTACTAAATAATATATATGTAAGGACTTGATTATTAATTACAGTTAAGCTTAGAAGAATAAGATTGACAGAGATAATATATTTTTAAGTATGAACGCCTGTATTGGTGTAAGTAGAGAATTAAAAGATTTTAAAGTAGGGTATGGTCGCGACCATACCCTACAAAAAAATTAATATTTATCACATATGAAAGCATCTCCATATTTCTATACACTTTAATATTAAAAATTAATAAGAGACGGCTAAAACCGTCCCTATAAAATCAATAATTCTATTTTAATTTTACTTTATGCTAATCTCTCTTTTACTAATTGACTAATTACATTACCATCAGCTCTTCCAGTAACCTTTGGCATAATAGCTCCCATTACTTTACCCATATCCCTCATGCTCTCTGCACCAGTTTGAGCAATTACTTCCTCTACCATCTCAGCTAATTCCTCTTCACTTAACTGTTCAGGCAAATAGTCTTCTAATACACCAATCTCTCTCTTTAAATCTTCTACTTTATCCTCTTGACCAGCCTTCTCAAATTCAGTAATAGAGTCCCTGTTCTGCTTTACCAGTTTAGCTAAAACCTCAATAACCTCTTCATCAGTTAAATCTTTTCTCTCATTGATCTCTTTGTCTTTGATAGCAGCCCTTGCCATCCTAATTACCGATAGTCTCTCTTTATCTTTACTCTTCATCGCAGCTTTCATATCTTCTAATAATCTTTCCTGTAAAGACATACTAACCCCTCCTAATTTATCTCTATTTGTTATTTGATTGTTGGTACTTCCGCAACTCTTGGAACATCATCTATATTCTAGTAGCAACTAAAACTATGTAAATCTATTATAATTAATATTTAAACCTCTTAACCTGGAGGCCACTGTAAGTTTCTTCCCCCTAATAGGTGATAGTGGATATGATAAACACTCTGACCTCCTGCTTCATTACAGTTACTTACTACCCTAAATCCATCCTCTGCAATTCCTTCATCTTGAGCAATTTTACTGGCTACCAAATAAATATGACCTATCAACTCTTTATCATCCTCTTGAAGATCTAGTAGAGTAGGAATATGCTTTTTAGGAATAATTAAATGATGGATAGGTGCTTCAGGATTAATATCCTTAAAAGCAATTACCTTATCATCCTCATAAACAATATTACTATTTATTTCACCAGCAACTATCTTACAAAAAATACATTCTTCCATCCTATGCTCCCCTTTCCTAAATCAGCTATAGTCGATTTATAACTTAAATAATTATATTATTCTAAACAACCTATTAATTTTCCTTCTTTTTCCATTAACTTTACTTCAACTAGTTCTCCTAATAATTCATCAGAGCCATCAACTAAGACCCTCAAATAATTATCAGTTAGTCCAGTTAACATTCCCGTTTCATTATCTCGTACTTCCTCTAATAAAACCTCTATTCTCTCTGCTATAAACTTCTGCTGGTAAGCCAAAGATAAGCTTTTAGCTAACATTCTTAGCTTTTCACTTCTCTCTTTTTTTATAACTGAATGGACTTGATTTTCAAAGTCTGCTGCTGGAGTTCCTTGACGCTTGGAATACTTAAAGATATGTAAATCACTAAACTCAAGCTCCTTAACCACTTGATAAGTATCATTAAAGTCTTCATCACTCTCCCCTGGAAATCCTACAATCACATCACTGGTAATTGCAATCTCAGGTACTTTAGCTTTAATCTTAGTTACCATATCCCTAAACTGCTGCACATCATAAGGGCGATTCATAGCTTCTAATATCTTATCAGACCCGCTTTGTAAAGGCAAATGGAGGTGGCGGCATAATTTATCAGATTCTGCAATTAGGTCTATTAGTTCATCACTAACTTCTGTTCCCTCTATAGAACTCAACCTAATCCGCTTAATCCCCTCAACAGTTAATATTCCTTTAATAAGCTTAACCAAATCTAGTTCTTCTTTATCTTTCCCATATTGGCCTAAGTGAATTCCTGTTAGAACTATCTCCTCAAATCCACCCTTAGCTAAACGAATAACCTCTGCCTTAACATCCTCTAAGGAACGACTACGTAAAGAACCACGAGCATAGGGAATGATGCAATAAGAGCAGAACTGATCACAGCCCTCTTGAATCTTAATAGAAGCTCTTGTTCTCTCTTTAGACTCTTCAATAGCAATCTCTTCAAAGCTATCATCCTCTTCCATCTCTTGCACAAAGTTAACTGGAGCTTTTGCCCTTATTGCCTGCTTGACAAACTCTATTATTTTACTTCTTCCTTTAGTTCCAACTACTAAATCAACTTCTACCATCTCCATTACCTCATCAGCATCAACCTGAGGATAACAGCCTACCATAGCAACCAGAGCTTGAGGATTTCTCCTTTTAGCCCTCCTAGTAATCTTACGAGACTTACTTGCACCTTGTTGAGTTACAGTACAGGTATTAATTACATAAATATCAGCTTCACTTTCAAAATCAACGATCTCATAGCCGGCTTCCTCAAACTGTTTCATCATCGCTTCTGTATCATATTGATTAACCTTACATCCTAGTGTATAAAATGCAACCCGTTTCATATATTCCCTCCTAAATCAACCTAGGTCTCCTAATTGATATAATACCATAGATAAAGTTGCAATACCAGCAGTTTCAGTCCTTAAAATTCTTGGTCCTAAAGTTACAGATTTTGCTCCTGCCCTCTTTACTTGTTCTATCTCTTCTAAGCTAAAACCACCCTCTGGCCCGATTATTATCATTATCCTCTCAACCTCTAAATTAGATCCCAAAGTCTCTTTTAACCCTTGGCTCTCTTCATCCTCCCAAGGAACTAAGACTAGGTCATAGCTATCAAACTTTCCTATAATCTGCTTTAAATCAGAGAGTTCTTTAACTTTTGGAATTTTACCCCTTTTAGATTGCTTAGCAGCTTCCTCTACTATCTTCTGCCATCGCTCTTGGCGCTTTTGAGCCTTCTTCTTATTTAAATTAACAACAGTTCGCTTAGTATCAATAGGAATAAACTCTTCTACACCAATCTCGGTACATTTCTGTACGATCATGTCCATCTTCTTACTCTTAGGTAAGCCCTGTACAAGGGTGACCTTGACTCTAGGTTCAGCCTGAACTTTAAACTCTTCTAGTACCTTAGCCTTTACAAAATATTCGCCAAACTCCAACAATTCAGTTAAATATTTCTGACCTTCTCCATCACTAACACTGATTTCATCACCAAGATCTAATCTTAATGAACGGGTAATATGAGCTACATCATCACCCTTAATAACCACTATCCCATCATTTATATCTGTTGATTGAACAAAAAAATGATGCATCTTATCCTCTCCTAATAGCTACAATTGTAATCCACTGCTCTTTTTGAATGATCTCTTTGACTTCAAAATTATATTTTTTCAATTCATCCTTTATCATATCCGCTTTCTCTTCAATAATTCCTGATAAAATTGAAATACTTCCTACCTTGGCAACCTTCGGCAAATCAGGAATCAGCCTTTTAATCACATGAGGTAAAATATTAGCAATAACCAAGTCATACTTCCCATCAACAATATCCAGTAAATCACCTTGAGCAAAATCGATCTGATCTAAGACTTGATTCAACTTGGCATTCTCCTTAGCTACCTTAACAGCAACTGGATCGATATCGAGGGCAAAGTTACTCTTGGCTCCTAGCTTGGTTGCAGCAATCGATAAAATTCCTGTTCCGGTTCCGATATCCAAGACATCAAAATCAGGTTGAAGATACTTCTCTATCATCTCTAAACAACCACTAGTAGTCCCATGATAACCTGTACCAAAGGCTAAACCTGGATCTAATTCTATGATAATCTCATCTGCTTGCTTCTGATATTCTTCCCAAGTAGGCTTAATCACTATCTTATCCGTTACTTTAATAGCCTTAATATCCTTTTTCCACTTATTGACCCAGTCCTCTTGCTCTAACCCCTTAATTATTATCTCTCCACTACCTATATTTAAGTCATAATCAGCTAATTGTGCTATTCTCTTCCTTAAAGAGTCTACTTTCTCTTTAGTCAACTCTTCCTCTTCAAAGTATCCTTTCATAATTACTTCTTCTTGTTTGAAGTCTTCTTTACTGATACCTACAGCACCAATCTCTGCTAAGATATTCTCTATTGCTGAAAATCCTTCATAATTGGTTGCAATGATTACTTCTTTTAATTTCATCTATAATTTCCCACCTTTTTAGTCGAGTCCAAAAGCATCTTTAATTTTCTGTAAAAACCCCTTATGTTCTGGATTTATCTCTTCACCACTGATCTCTGCAAATTCTTTAAGTAAATCCTTCTGCTTATCATCTAACTTCTTAGGAATGACAACTTTTACCTTAATATGTTGATCTCCCCGTCCACTACCCCTTAAATATGGAATTCCTTTATCCTTCAATCTAAAGGTAGTAGCAGGTTGAGTTCCTTCTGGTATAGTAAATTTAACCTTACCATCCAAAGTAGGAACTTGGATCTCATCACCTAAGGTAGCTTGAACGAAACTGATTGGTACCTCACATAAAACATCATTTCCTCTACGCTTAAAGATTTTGTGGCGTTTAACATTGATAACAACCTGTAAATCTCCTGCTGGACCACCATTGACTCCAGCTTCTCCCTCACCCCGTACTCTCAGAGTCATTCCATCATCTACTCCTGCTGGAATATCTATAGAGACCGTTCTTCTCTTCTTAACCTTTCCATTACCATGACAATCTGGACAAGGATTTTTGACAAATTTACCAGTCCCGCTACAACGGTCACAAGTAGTTGTCTGTACCATCTGTCCAAATGGAGTATTCTGTTTAAATTGAATCTCTCCACTTCCACCACATTTAGCACAAGTCTCTACATCACTGCTAGACTTAGCACCTTTACCATCACAAGTCTCACAGTCTTCAGTTCGAGGAATAGTGATATCCTTTTTAGT
>Ga0163224_100142_pt1 | contig 11740 bp, 10 predicted proteins | sample MSEWel2016_03_03_FD_113141 | JGI IMG/M metagenome (GOLD analysis project Ga0163224, IMG submission 113141) | Subsurface microbial communities from deep shales in West Virginia, USA - MSEEL Well Study Marcellus 5H_2016_03_03 ... | reverse complement strand
TAGATTACTTTGGTGAAGAGAACCCTAAAGAGAGTTGTGATAATTGTACTAACTGTAATGGTGAGGGGGATTTAGAGGATATAACTGTGGAGGCTCAAAAGATTTTATCCTGTATTTATAAAACTGAGCAGCGATTTGGGATAGGACTTGTAGCAGCTGTTTTGAAGGGGTCTAAAAGGCAGAAGGTCTTAGAGAATGGATTTGATGAATTATCGACTTATGGTATTATGAGCCACTATAAGATCAAAGAGATTAAAAATTTGATTAACTTCTTAATTGCCGAAGGCTATGTACTCTTAAGCAATAGTAAATATTCTGTGACCCAATTGAGCCCAAAAGCTATGCCTGTCTTAAAGGGTGAAGAGAAGGTATATCACAAGATTAGAAAGAGAATCGAGAAGGTCTTTGTTAAGAATGAACTTTTTGATATCTTAAGGGATTTACGAGCAGAGTTGGCAAAAGCAGAGGATTTACCTCCTTATGTTATCTTTCAGGATAGTAGCTTAAAGGAGTTTGCCAGTAAGTTACCCCAAAATAAGGATGATATGCTTAAAGTTAAGGGGGTAGGCTTTATTAAGTATCAGAAGTATGGTAAACAGTTCTTGGAGAAGATTAGAGAGTATCAAATTCAGAATCGAAGTGAGGAAAGTAAGGTAAACCAGTCCAATCAAGAGAAGGTCCCAAGCCATCTAATCAGTTATAATCTATATCAAGAGGGTAAATCCTTAGAAGAGATAGCTGAAATAAGGGGATTGGTCATTTCTACTATAGAAAGTCATATGATTAAGGTCTCAACAGAAGGTTATGAGATAGATTTAGAGTCCTTTGTACCTGATGAATACAAAGAAATGATTGTGGAGAAGATCAAAGAGGTTGGTGATGAGAAGTTAACCCCTATTAAACAGGAGTTGCCAACAGAGGTGAGCTATTTCCATATTAAGATTATGCTCATGCAGGATAGATTAAAGTATGCTATTTAACTTAAAAAGAGAGGATTCTAATTTAATTAGAATCCTCTCTTTTTTTAAAGTAACTCTTTAATCTTAGTCATAATTAGAGAACCAGCTTCTTTCATCTCCTCTTTAGAAAGCTTCTTATCATAGAACTCATCTAATGTGAACATCTCTCCGATATTAGCGATAATATTCTCTTTAAAAGGGGAGTTGGTTCCCTTAATACCAATAGGGATAATAGGGCTTTTAGACTTTAAAGCAAGCAGGGTTGCCCCTAATTGTGGTTCTTGTAGCTGACCATCTGTACTTCTAGTCCCTTCAGGAAAGATCCCCAAAATCTGATTATTCTTTAATAGCTCTAAAGCATATTTAATAGCACCTCTATCAAAGCATCCTCTTTTAATTGGAAAAGCTCCTAATTTCTTTAGTATAAAGCTACCAAATTTATTCTTAAACAGATTATCCTTTGCCATAAAGTTGATCTTTCTATTCAATAAAGTGGTTAAAAATGGTGGATCATAGTTACTGATATGATTAGATACAACAATAAAGCTCTGATCTTTAGGAAGCTTTCTTGTTCCAATTATCTGTGGTTTAGAACCAATACCGTAAAACATCTTAAATAGCTTGATTGCAATTCTATAAGTTAAGTTCATAGTATTTCCTCCTTAAATTTCTTCTTTGGAGTACAGTATATCATATTAGCGGTCTAATTGACAAGCGTTATCATTTAAATCAAGAGAAAAGTGTCGGAATATGGGGATATTGCGACACTTTTACTTTTTAAAAAGTGAGAAAATTGTTAAAATATTTTTCGGGAAAGCTTATCAGCTTTTTTCCCGAGTGACTTTTGCTATTGCCGCAAAAGTCACCAAAAAGTCTAGAAAAAAATTCAACTCACTTAGCAATCAAAATAATGAGTATTATCACTTATTAGACTCTCTAAATCAAAATTTCATGATACTCTAAATCTTAGCTCAATTTTTGCTTCGTTCAAACAGAAATTTTTTTCGGCTTAAAAACCTTAAAATCTTTTTAATTGTAAATTCAAAAGTGTTGCATTATCTATGTATTGTATCAGTTTTGCTATTAGCTAAAGTTTTGACAACCCTTCTCTTTTATGCTATTATTGAGAAAAAACACAGTTAGTATCAAAGGAGGATATCTAGTATGAATAATACTAAGCATTTAGCTTTAGGGGGATTATTAATCGCACTAGTAGCTGTAGCAACAATGTCAATTAAGATACCTATGCCAGCCACAGGTGGATATATTCATCCAGGTGATAGTATAATTTATTTAGTGGCTATTTTATTTGGTGGCAAGTATGCTTTATTAGCAGGGGGGATTGGTTCAGCCTTAGCAGATGTGTTATCAGGTTATGGTCAATGGGCTTTACCTACTTTAATTATTAAAGGTATTGAGGGGTATATTATTGCTAAGATAGCTAGTCGTAAATTGATCTATACTAAATTGAGAGCAAAAGATATTATGGCAATACTTATCGGTGCATTATGGATGGTAGGAGGTTATTACATAGCAGAGGGGATTATGGTTAAAAGCTTTGTAGTACCAGTGGCTAATATCTCTTGGAATTTAACTCAGGCATTGGGAGGGGCAGTGATTGCAGTTCCCCTTATATTTGGGCTTTTAAAGACGAATATAGTAGAGCTTAGTAAGGATAAATAGATATTAATTAGTGAAAGGTGAGGTTAATGAAAGCAGGCAAGATTGATATTGGAAACTTAAAAGAACTGATTTTAGATAAAATTTCAGCAAGTCATCAAGATGTACTGGTTAGACCAAAGATTGGAGAAGATTCAGCAGTTATCGATTTTGGAGAGTTTGTAGCTGTAATGTCTACTGATCCTATTACTGGAGTAAAAGAGGGGATGGGGAGCTTGGCTGTCAATGTAGCTTGTAATGATATTGCTGCTAATGGTGCTAAAGCTATTGGGATTCAACAAGCCTTATTGATTCCTCCTACTACCAGTAAAGAGGAGATTGTAGCTATTATTCAAGATATCAATCAGGCTGCTCAAGACTTAGGAATAGATATCTTGGGAGGGCATACTGAGATTACCGATATAGTTACTCAGCCTCTAGTTGTCTGTACTGCTATTGGTAAGACGACCAAAGATAAGTATGTAACCTCTTCTGGTGCTAAGGTTGGTGATGATATCGTAGTAACTAAGTGGTCAGGGCTTGAAGGAACTGCTATTTTAGCTAATGATTATTATCAAAAACTAGTAGAGTTAGGAATAGATGAAGGCTTATTAAAAGAAGGACAAGGTTTAATTAAGGATTTAAGTGTAATCTCTGAAGGATTGATTGGAGCAGAGTTTGGAGTTAATGCGATGCATGATGTAACAGAAGGGGGCTTATATGGATCGGTCTTTGAACTTTCTATTGCTGCAGAGGTTGGCTTTGAGCTAGAGGAGAACTTAGTACCTCTCCATCCTGCTACTAAGGCTATTTCTGATAAGTTAAAGATTAACCCTTATCAGCTAATTGGTTCAGGGATGATGATTTTAACTAGTGAACGTGGAGAAGAGCTGGTTAAAGAACTTGAATTGGCAGGAATTAAGGCTACTATTATTGGTAAAATTGTCGAAAAGAAAAGAGTAGTCAATACTAAAGAGGGGCAGGTTACATTTACCAATGCTCCCCAAGATGAACTGTGGAGATTTCTAGCGGAAAATTAAATTTAAATGAGATTAGGCAACTTCTTAAAGAGGTTGCTTTTTATTATCCCTTCTATCTTAAAGGCCTATTGGGGATGATAAAGATAGAAGGGAGAGTAGTTATCTACTATACTTGGAGCTATATATTTATATAGCTTCAATCCCAATCAAAGCTAATTTGAAGTTTTTAAGAAAGATCTTAGTTTAACTTCTATATTTTTCAATAATGAGTTATAATATTCTTGAGCTTATGATTATAATTAAAAGATCTTGAAGTTCTATGCTTAGCTTAAATTAACGAAAGTTAAGAATCAATCATTAATATATGGAAGTTAAATAATTATTTTAAGGGATGATTAAGATGAAATTTGTCAGAAAAATTTTGTTTCACAGAATTATTTTCTTATTTGTATCAATACTAGTACAGTTACTAGTTTTGATAGCAATAATCTTAAAGTTTAATGAGTACTTTGTCTTTTTTTATGGAGCAAGTATACTTATCAGCATGGTTGCAGTATTAGGGATTATAAATAATCATATTAATCCTGCATATAAGATTGCGTGGATTATACCTATATTATTATTTCCAATCCTTGGAGGAACATTTTATATCTTCTTTGGTGGAAAGAAGTTGGGTAAAGGTGCAAGAGATAAAATGATATCAATCGAGAATAAAACAAGGAAGGCATTAGTATCCCAAGAGTCTGTTTTAGAAGAGATAGAATCCCAAAATAAAGTTGCTGCTAACCAGTCAAGATATCTTCAAGATTATGGCCATTTTCCACCTTATCGCAAGACAATAAGTAAGTATTTTCCAAGTGGTGAGCTGAAGTTTGAAAAGTTAAAGGAAGAATTAAGAAAGGCAGAGCATTATATCTTTTTAGAGTACTTTATTATTGAAGAAGGTGAGATGTGGAACAGTATACTTGATATATTAATAGAAAAAGCATCAGAGGGTGTAGATGTTCGAGTTATATATGATGATGTAGGTTGTTTATTTACTCTACCCTATGGATATGATGCAAAGCTTGAAGAGCTGGGAATTAAGTGCTGTGTTTTTAACCCCCTAATTCCTATATTGTCTCCGATGATCAACAATCGCGATCACCGCAAAATTACAATCATTGATGGTCATACTGGCTTTACAGGAGGGGCTAATTTGGCTGATGAATATATAAATAAGGTCGAAAAACATGGTCATTGGAAGGATTCGGCTATTATGATTAAGGGAGAAGCTGTCTGGAGTATGACTGTGATGTTTTTATCTATGTGGGATTATCTTAGAGAAATTGAAGAAAACTTAGAAGAATTTAAGTATGATAATAATTTATTAGAGTATAATTCAAAGAATACAGATGGATATATTCAGCCCTTTGCAGATAGTCCCTTAGATGATGAAACGGTTGGGGAGATAGTCTATCTTAATCTAATTAACAAGGCCAGAAAATATGTCTATATTACAACCCCCTATTTAATTATCAATAATGAGATGGTAACAGCACTATCATCAGCGGCTAAGGGGGGAGTTGATATTCGTATAATTACTCCCCATTGTGCAGATAAATGGTATGTTCATGCAGTTACCAGATCCTATTATAGGATTCTTATTAAAAGTGGAGTTAAAATCTATGAGTATCTTCCAGGCTTTATACATTCAAAAAACTACATATCAGATGATGATTATGGAGTTGTTGGTACGATAAATATGGATTATAGGAGCTTATACTTACACTTTGAATGTGGAGTTTGGATGCATAATTGTAGTACTATTATGGAAGTGAAAGAAGATTTTCTTAATACCTTAAAGGTCTGTAAGGAGATTACTATGGAAGATTTTGAGGATATTAAGTGGTATAGGTCCTTAGGGAGTTCAGTATTACGCCTCTTCTCTCCATTAATGTAATGATATTAGTAATTTTATTTCCAATATGATTTGTAATAGAGTATTTTAGTTGAAAAATAAATTGATTTTTATTATATTTGCCCTGATTATATTTTTCTTAAACTCCTGATTATAATCTGTTATAATATTATATTGATGGAATTTAGCAATATTTTTATAGCTAGGGGAGGATTGAATTATGAAATTATCATTACCAAAAAGTTATACTAGAAAGATTGCCAGAGCGATAGCTGAGTTTGAGCTAATAGAAGAGGGGGATAATATTCTAGTTGGATTTTCAGGAGGGAAGGATAGCTCTTTATTATTATATGCTCTAGCAACCTTGCAAAAGAGTATGGGCATTAATTTTAAGGTAAGTGCTTTAACTATCGATTTGGGCTTTGAAGAGGATGCAGAGTTTAAGGAGATGAAGGATTACTGTAAAAAGCTAGAGATACCCTATTATATTGAAAGGACTAAGATCTCTGAGATTATTACCGATGAGGCTACGAAAAATCCTTGTGCAAAGTGTGCTTATTTTAGAAAAGGAGCAATCTCTAAATTTATGAAAGAAGCTGGCTTTAATAAGATTGCTTATGGTCATCATTATGATGATGCAGTAGAGACCTTCTTGATGAGTATTCTCTACTCTGGACAGGTCAAGACCTTTGAGCCAAAGAGTTATTTAGATAATAGTGATATTTATGTAATCAGACCTCTGCTTTACTTAAGAGAGCAGGAGACTCTTGCAGCCAAAAAGATCACTGAATTTGAGCCAATTCCAAGCCCTTGTCCCCATGATGGTGAGACCAAAAGAGAAGAGATAAAGCAGTTGCTTAGAAGTTTTGATGATAGTAAACAGATATTTTATAATGTAGCAGCAGCTATGAGAGAAGGGGCTCCTTTACAGCTATGGCCTCAGGAGTTAGCTGATAAAGAGGTGCTCGAAAAAACCAATAAGTTATGGAAGGGCTAAGTAGAAATTTATTCAGTGCAGGACTGTCTAAAATTAATTGATCATTGATAGTAGGAGAGAATTAGGGATAAATTTTACAATTAAAAAAGGAAATTTATCTTTTTAGGATAAAGTATATAGTATAGTCTAGTATGCTTATGTTTTTGTTCAAAATCGAAGACTGAAGATGAATTGATAAATTCATATAAATTATCTGATATATGAGATGTGAATATAGATAAGGCTGGAGATATTATCTCTAGTCTTTTTATTTTATATTTATTATTAAGAACCTTAGATATAATCAACTTAAAAAAGGAGAGAAGATAATGGTCCATATTTTTAATGAAGAGAAGATTAGCTATAAGTTCAAAGAAGCAAAGGTCACTGAATTTGCTTGGCATAGCAGCCAAGAACTATCAAAAATAGTCGACTCCCAAAACTTAAAATTTGACCTAAGGCTGCTTGATTCAGGTAAATACTCTTATCCATATCATTTTCACAGAAATGCCGAAGAGATATTTATTATATTAAGTGGCAAAGCAATGCTTAGAACACCAGAAGAATTTGTAGAGTTAAATGAAGGTGATATTGTATTTTTTGAGATAGGACCTGAAGGTGCTCATCAATTATATAATCATACCCAAAAGCCCTGTAAATACCTTGATATCAGAACCGACATTGGGATAGATGTATGTGAATATCCTGATTCAAATAAGATAAATATACTACCTTATCAAGAGGTATATCAAAAAAATAGTACTGTTGATTACTTTAAAGGTGAAGATAAAGTTAAGGAAAAGTGGGGAGAAGAATTTCCTAGATGAATCATAAATCCTAATCTTCGAAAGAAGGAAATTTTTTATAAATATAGAAATACTAATGTAAGTAAGATTTTTTAAGAGGGAATTGCTATTTGCTTAAAACAGGAGATAAGAACTGTGATATCATGGATAAGGCTTTAATAATACTCCTCATGAAGTTCAACTGTAAATTTTGTTTTATGGGAGGAGGAGGTATCATGATGTATCTAGCTAGCATAGGTGATTTAAAGGAAGGGGACATATTAGCTAAGAAGATATATACTGCAGATGGTAAATTACTATTAGGTGCAGGAAGAAGATTGAACAAGAAATACATCAATAAATTAGAGAAAATTGGTATTAACCATATCTATCTTAAGGATGATAGATTAAAAGAGTTAAAGAAAGAAGATATTGAGATAATACCAGAGGAGATTAGAAAAGAAGCAATAATTATAGCTAGAGATTGTATTAAAAAGATAAGTGATGCTGATATTGGACTAAAAGGTGGAGAACAGCATCAACTATATAAAGTAATTGCAGATATTATTGATAATATAACCATCAATCGGAAGCTGCTTAATTGTATTAAAGACATTAGATTATTACAAGATGAACTCTTCTTTCATCTAACCAATGTCACTGTACTCTCTTTAGTAGTAGCTAAGCAGCTAGGTTATGAGAGGGAACGATTAATGGAGTTAGGGATAGGTGCCTTCTTACACGATGTAGGTAAGATAAAAGTTCCTCCAGAAATTTTAAATAAGCCCGGCAGACTTACTGATGAGGAGTTTGAAGAGGTTAAGAAGCATACAACATATGGATATCAGATTTTAACTAATATCAAAGGTATTCCAGAAGTATCGGCTCGTATTGCCTATTTACATCATGAAAGATGTGATGGTTCTGGTTATCCAAAAGGAATAAGTAGAAGATATATCGATGAATATGCCAGAATTGTGGCGATTGCTGATGTCTTTGACTCTATGATTAATGATAGAGTTTATCGTAGCTCAATTAAAGTTAAAGAGGTAATAGAGTACTTATATACTACCTTTACAGAAAATAAGATGGATAGACAATTACTAGATAAATTTTTAAGAATGGTAGTTCCCTACCCTATTGGAACTAAGGTTAAATTAAATATTGGTTGTGAAGCAGTAGTTACCCAAGTAAATGAGACTATGAAATTAAGGCCGGTAGTTAAGGTCTTAAATTTTATTGGTCTAGATAGGGACTTTGTAATTGATTTATCGAAGGATTTGCATATTGATATTGTAGATGAAATAGTTTAGAATTTTTAATTAAGCCAGAATATTCTGGCTTTTTTTAGGTTTTAGTGGTCAATTTTATATTGGTCATTTATGACTATCTTTAACTAAACAATAATAAACATTTATAACAACATTATCATAAAATATAATCTATAACTAATTGATTTTAACTTTGAAATAGCTAGTATTTTCTAATATAAATGATTATTTTATATCATAAAATGTTAAATAAAGGAATAGTCTATAATTTTATGATTCTATAATGAAATTTTATTATAGGGACAATATTGTTTCAACTTTAGAATCAAATCTATAGAAGTAAGAAGAGTAGAAGGATATTAAAAGAAGGGAGGGCTAAAGATGGAAAGAATCAACAGGTCAATTAGACTTACCACTATTATTTCGGTAATTATTTTTGTAATAGCTAGTGCTGCAATAACAGCGACCTTGATTATGGAATATTATAATCAGCTACTACCTCTTAGCCTGTCAATGGCTGCAATAATTTTGATAATAATAGTTAGAGTTAAAAGAAAGAATAATTATTATGGGTTAAGGATGATGAGTAATTTTAATAAGTATATTCTGCTAACAATATCAATTATATTCTTATACCTAACTTTTAAGTTCTTTAAATTTGATTTTAATTTCTTTAGTATCATTGTCTTTTATATCCCCTTACTTTACTCTCTAGTTTTTCCTAATCCATTCTTTACAGTAGTAATTGCGATTTTAATTATAGATTTATTTTCAGGTTATTATCCAGAGGTTGGAAGGTATCAACTACATGGATATTCTGTAGGAGTCTTTACAGCTTCTTTATTATATGCTTGCTTGGCTTATCTAATTGATTATTTATTTAAAGAGAAGGAGAGGTTTAGGAATTTAAGTATTAAAGATAGTCTGACCGATGCTTATAATTTAGATTATATACTAAAGGCTGGAGAAGAGATTTTAGCTGATAAGAAGAAGCTTGGAATCTATCTTTTAGATATCAACCACTTTAAGCAGTTTAATGATACTTATGGACATTTAGTTGGTAATCAAATTTTAATACAACTGGCTAATTTTTTAAAGAAGGAGTTAGTGGACTATACTAGTTTAGTAGGCAGATTGGGAGGAGATGAATTTGTCATCTTAATTGAAGATATATCTTTAAAAGAATCTAAGCACATTCTTAATAGATTGATATCAGATTTGAAAAATAAGTCTTTTGAAGGGGATAAGGATCTAAGCCAGTTTAATATCTCTGTTTCAGTCGGCTTGGCTCATTGTAAAGAAGGAAATACTTATAATATTCAGGAATTATTAAATCATGCCGATGAGAGGATGTATTTTCATAAGCACCATAATTTCTCCTTGGGAACAAAAATCTCTTCTAAAGACTATTTGAGTAAATAGATTGAATCTTTTTAATGGGCTTGACAATAATAGCTAGCTTTGAGCTGTTAAATTACACAAACTTGTTGATTAGAGAGATGATTTTTTAGTTTAGAGATTTATACTTAGATACTGTGCTTGGCTAAGGCTATTTAATTTATATAGATAATGGGGATTGAAGATTGTTCTTACTGAACCCTTTGATGTAGTTAACAGATGGTAAGTAGAATAAATAGAAGTTAATAAGAAGAGAATAATCAATAGATAGAGTAGCCTTTTAATTGTTGATGAAATCAATTTATCCAATAACTCGACCATATAGATTCTCCTTTTTCTTATACAGAGCTTTTTAAGATAGTTTTTGTTAAATGACTAGATTCTATTCTGTTAACTTTTTCCATCTGTTTTATTTAGTTATTAATTAAAAAGGAGAGAAGGGGGTTCCCGCTCTCCTTTATCACTAGAAATTTATATAATTATTGCTGTGGATTCTGTTCATTTTGTCCCACTTTAAATTGTGGTTCTTGACTCTCTACATAGTTAACTCGGTTGCGTAATTCATTTACTACATTGGCAACCTGTTGAGCATGTTTATTATACATATCTTGTGCCATCTTATCTTGAGTATCTTGAGCAAATCCTTCTAAGGTAACTCTAGCAGTTTCTAAACCATTAAGAGCTTTGTGTAAATCTTGTCCAACTGTCATTTATTTTTTCACCTCCTTATCTCCACTAATTATAATAACCTTTTAATTAGAAAGTATAAGATGTAGATTAAGTGAAAGAAGAGAAGATATACCATCAATTTTAGGATGGGATTAACTGGAGTAAATAAAGGTATTCTAGTAATAATAAAGAAGAACATTAAAGGAGAAGATAAATAAAAATTAATATAATGGAAGGGAGAGAAAATTTGATGAACAAAATTTTAATTCCTTTAGCTGAAGGTTTTGAAGAGATTGAAGCTATTACTAATATTGATATTTTACGGAGGGCAGGATTGGAGGTTGAGACTGCTTCTTTAGGAGATTTGGCTGTAACTGGTGGTCATAATATTATAATTAATGCTGACAAACTGATAGATGAGGTCAAAGGTCAAGAGTTAGCAGGGATTGTCCTACCAGGAGGAATGCCTGGAGCAGCACATCTCAGGGATGATGAGAGAATTGTTAGCTTAATTCAAGAGCTAGCTAAAAGAGAAGCTTTAATTGCTGCTATCTGTGCGGCTCCTATTGTTTTAGAAGAAGCAGGGCTGTTAAGTGATAGGGTGGTAACCAGTTATCCAGGATTTGAAGAAGAACTGGAATCTTGCAATTATTTGCAGGATAGAGTAGTAGTTGATGGGAATATCATTACAGGGCGTGGTCCTGGGGTAGCTGTAGAATTTGCCTTAAAGCTAGTAGAGTACTTAGTAGATAATAAAAAAGTAGAAGAGCTCAAAGCTACAATGCTGACAAACTTTTAACTTAATAATCTCCTAATAGCTCTTTAGCATACTCTCCTTATATAGTTATCCAAATTCAGAGATAGCACTATAGAATGATATTGCGATACTTTCGTATCTTAGTTGACAGTGTACAGTGGTTTACACGAAGAGTCTTGTCTTCTAGACTCGTAGGGACGGTTGACAGCTAAAATCTTTAAAACCGAAGAAAATTCCTGTATGAACGAAGCAAAAATTGAGCTGGAATTTAGAGTTTAATCAAATTTTAAATAAAGAACACTATCGTTGCATTGTTAAAAAATACAATTGAAACTCTTACTATATTTTATTACTCATAGTTTTAAATTTAACAATAGGACAAATGT
>Ga0163224_100138_pt1 | contig 11911 bp, 8 predicted proteins | sample MSEWel2016_03_03_FD_113141 | JGI IMG/M metagenome (GOLD analysis project Ga0163224, IMG submission 113141) | Subsurface microbial communities from deep shales in West Virginia, USA - MSEEL Well Study Marcellus 5H_2016_03_03 ... | reverse complement strand
GCAGTAGGGATTGACTCTTATCAGAAGTATTTAAAAGAGTCAGGTGATCAGACAGTAACTATAGTTGACTCTACAGCAAATCCTTATAAGTTCAGTAAATCAGTCTTAGAGGCTTTAGAAGGAGAGAGTCAAGAAGAGAATGAGTTCAAAATTCTAGATACTTTAAATCAAGTAACGGGCTTGGAGATTCACCGAGGTTTGCAAGATTTAGAAGAGAAAGAGATTAGACATAATAGAAGCTGTGCTAGTCAAGAGATAACAGCAGAGATTAAGGATATTTTAGGAATAAAATAACTTAAAATTATTATAAAAGGAGTAGAGTCGTAATTACGACTCTACTCCTTTTTTTATGAGAGTGACTAATAGCTCTTTTGTGACAAAATCAACCAACCATGAATAGTATATATTAACACAATATGGAAGGAGGGGGAACTATGAGTGAAAATGCTGTACAAGGCTCACACAAAGACTGTTGTAAGCCAGATTGTAAAGATAAGAAGAAGTTGCCTTTTGACCGTGCTTTCTGTGTGAAATTTGATCTATGTATTGAAGCAAAAGTTACGAATTTTAGGATTATAGATTTGGGGCCATGTCCTGATTTTCATAATTAGAAGATTTAAAGTGTTAGATTAAATAAGTCTAGATACTTAAGTATCTAGACTTATTTAATCTAAATTCTATGTGACCGAAACTTAACTATGATACATAATATATACTATCTAAAAGTATGAAAGGAGGTGTTGTTTGATTAATGGCAGATAAATATTCGACTAAAATTACATGTGAGAGGTACTTTAGAATTAATTCAGCAGAACCTATAAACCCCGAGGATATTGAGATATCAGTCAATTATAATGGTGATGATAATGATAATCATGCCGAATCTGTAGAAGAACCTAACCTATTAGTTATGTCTATTTTATGGGCCTATTATCAGGCTTGTGAACAAGGCTTACTAGAAGAAGGTTTACCTGCTCCTTGGGAAGAGATTGCTGAGAGTGATGAAGGTGATAAATGGGTAGAATTTTTAAAATGTATTAGTAGTCATCCAGATTGGTCAAATTGGATTAAAGAGCCGCAGAAAGCTAAAGAACATATAATTGAAATATATAATAAGCTAACTGAAAGATAAGGAGTAGCGCTAAAAATTTTTAAAGTAAATTGATCTATATATGGGATTAAAGCTCCAATCTTTAATTAACTGTAGATCAATATCAATTTTTAAGCTTATAGCTAATTTTAGCAGTTAATTGAATAATATATATGTTTTGAAAGGAAAATAAAGACTATTAACGAATATAGTTATTAGCTTGGAATCTATTTTTATCTATTTACCTGGTAAAAATAGATTATTTTTTGTATAGATTAATCAGTACAAAACTCAATAAAAGTAAAGAAGAATTAATTTATAAATATCTATATAATACTTATAGTAAGGGGAGGTTAATAATGAGGAAGTTAGATATTTAAAAGGGATGCTAGCTGGTGAAGAGTGGATTTATAAGAATCCTTTTATACCTGGTCGTTTAACAGATGATGAGATAGCAATAGCTACTTGTTTAAAAAAGATGGGTAACTAGATTAATGGAGGAGACTCATTTTATAGTTTTGCTGAAGCTGCTCAAGATAAATATCTATCACTTATGTTGGATAAATCCCTTAAAAGCAAAAGAGCAGTTATTACAGAAAAACAGCCTTGGGCTGATAAAGAATAAAGCTGAAATTTAAATTTTATAAATCAGATTATCTTCTTTTTACAATTTTACAAAGAGGCTTAGTGATTGGTCTACAACAAATAGATATAAGCAAATATCAATAAATGTAAAAGGAAGTGGTTATAAAAATGGATGATTACATTTTAGAAATAAAAGATATGAAGACAGATATTCTAAAAGATATTGATTTTGATTTAAAGGCTGGGGAAATTCATGTCTTAGTTGGACTTGGAGAATCGGGTACAAGAGATTTTATTCGTGCTTTAGCTGGGATAATAGATGTTAGTGGAGAGATATTTGTAAAGAATAAACTGAGTAAATTCAATTTAGAAGTTCTAAGAAAAGATAAGATAGAATTTATCTTTGAAAAGCCTACCTTATTTGAAGATCTTACAATTGAAGAGAACATTTCCTTGAATAATTTCCCATCAAAAAAATATCTCCCTCTGATTAATTGGAAGGGAGTAAAAAAGAATTATGAAAAAGTAATTAGTATGGTTAATATAGATAATATAGAGCAAGACACTAAGGTAAGTCAGTTGTCTACAGAAGATAAAAAGAAACTTGCAATTGCAAAATCCTTTTTAACTGATCCTGAAATTATTATTATGCATGAACCCACCAGTGATTTAGCAGCTTTATCTATTCAAAGGTTGAATAATGTTATGTATAATTTTAAACAGAGAGGAGGCAGTGTTATATATATATCTAAACATTGGGAAGAGGCTTTAAAAATTGCTGATAGAATTTCTGTATTATCTTATGGAGAAATTATTGGAACTTTAGATTCTAAAGAGGCTAATAGTAATCCTAGAAAGTTAATGAATATGATAATGGGTAATGAAATAAAGAATGAGAAGAAATCTGAACAAGAAAAAGAAAATGATGATTTTTTAAATTTTTTAAATGGAGTATTTAAAGCATCAGAACTATTAACTTCTGAATATGAATTGAAAGATGTACTACAATTATTAGCAGAATATGCAACTAACATAATGAAAGCTGATGGTTGCACCATTAATTTAATAGATAAGGATACAAAGACAATTATAGATACTGTTAATTTTACTACTAATGATAAAATAGAGGCAAAAATTAAAGATAGTGTTATCTTTGAAATAACTGAAAAGGATAATATTTATTATGCATCTGATCGAGAAAAAGATTTTTTATATCTCTTTGAAAGTTTAAATAATATCAAGAGTATAATCTGCTTACCAGTATTTGTTCGTTCTCATGTAACTGGGTTTATTCAGATGTATTATGAGAATGTATATATCTATTCAGAGAAAGAGTTGTTGTATTTATCAACTCTTGGTAGGCAGGCAGCGATTGCTATAGAAGATACTAGATTAATAGGACGATCTGTTTTATTGCAGGAAAGTCATCATCGAATCAAGAATAATTTGCAATATATTATTAGCTTAATTAATTTACAGAAAAAATTTATTGAAAAAGATGAAAATAATATAGAGGGGATCTTGAATAATACTATTGACCGAATTAAAAGTATAGCCTCTGTTCATGATCTTCTTTCTAAGGAGAAGTTAGGTAGAAGTATAATAAATGTTAAAGATATAATAAAAGCAATTGTAAAGTTCTTAAAAAATAGCAAGATAGATATGATTTTAGATTTAAATGATATCTTTATCTCTTATGAAAAGGCTTCAGCAATTGCTTTAATTATTAATGAATTAGTAAGTAACTCACTAGAGCATGCTTTTAAAGATTTAGATACAGGAAAGATTCAAATTTATTGTAAGCGTAATGAAGAGAAGATTGATTTAATTGTAAAAGATAATGGTATTGGTTTCAAAGAAGATTTTGAAATCAGTACTTTAGATAGTTTAGGTTTATCAATTGTTCATTCTATCGTTACAAAGCAGTTTAGAGGAAAGATAGAAATTATTAGTTCTAATGGGTCAGAAATTCATATTGAAATTCCTTTAAGTATTTAAACTTATAATTGGGGTGGTATAATGTCTAAATCTCTTAGAATATTATTGGCAGAAGATGAATATATCTTCTTAATGAGTTTGAAATCCGATTTAGAAGATCTAGGACATCAAGTAGTAGAAGAGGCATTAGATGGGAAAGAGGCTGTTGAGCTAGCTATTGAAAAAAAACCAGATTTGATCTTAATGGATATTAATATGCCTTCGTTAGATGGGATAGAAGCAATAAAGCAGATAAATAATGTGCTTAGTATTCCAGCTATTATAATAACAGGTTATAGTAATAAAGAGTTGGTTAAGCGGGCAACAGATGTAGGTATTTTTGGTTACTTAGTTAAACCTGTAGATATAAAAGAGATAGGACCAGCTATTGATGTTGCTTTAACTCGTTTTCAAGAATATCAAGCAGTAAAAGAGGAGTTAGATGATACTAAAGAAGCCCTTGAGTCTAGAAAATATATTGAAAGAGCTAAAGGAATACTAATGGATAGAAAGAACATAAGTGAGCCAGAAGCAATGAAACTATTGCAAAAGAAGAGTAATGATACAAACACAAGATTAGTTGTAATTGCTAAAGATATAATTAAAGCTGACGAGGCTTTAAATTTTTAATATAAGAATATTAAAAATTATTTGACTTATTGAAGAAATTAGTTTATAATTAGTAGTATAATAATTGAATAGCTTATATTTTGCACTGACGGTCGGTGCGAGATATTTTAGATAGGGTCAAGGCGGCCTTATAATAAGTACTTTGCAATTTTTGCAAGTGCTATTATAAGGTCGTCTTATGTTTTTTTAGGGCTCTTTTAAAGATAATATTGTTATAAGCTATTATAATAAGTAGTTAAAGATAATAAGTTTATATAATTTTAGTAGATAGTAGATAATAAACTATAAATTTAAGGATAACTTTATAGCTTTATAATATCCTTAAAATATATTTCAAGTATATAAGTACACTTATATAATCCCAAACAGTTTGATAACTATAACAAAAATAAGTTTTGATAATTATAAGATAAAAAATAAGTCCATAAGGTATATAAGCAGAAATCCACATTTTTAATTTAAGGATAGGTATCTATGTTTAACCTCTATTCTTAAAATTAATGTGGATTTTTTGTTTGGGAACTCAAGTTATATAGTGGTATAAGTAAATGAGATAATAGTTATGGAGGTGGTATAGCTAATTTATTATATTTGATAGCGATTTAGCTAAGTAATTACAATTTGGATAAGTAATTAAATATAAGTATATAAGTTTAAAGATTATTAGGTTTCGAGCTTGAGTTTAAATCCTCGCTTTGATTACTTATATAAGTAATCAAAGCGTAGAAAATAATTTAGAACCTTAAGGAGGAGAATAAATGTTCAATAAAAAGATTCTTTCAATTTCTTTAGTGTTGATATTAGTAGTAGGTATTATGTTATCCTTTAGTAATTCAACAGATGCATGGTGGGTTTTTGGTGGTGATGATTCTAAAGGTCAAGATAAGGTTAAAATTGGATTTCTTGTTAAGCAACCAGAAGAATCTTGGTTCCAAGATGAGTGGAAGTATGCTCAACAAGCTGCTGATGAACTTGGGTTTGAACTAATTAAAATAGGTGCTTCAAGTGGAGAAGAAGTTCTTAGTGCAATTGATAATCTGGCTGCTCAAGGCGCACAAGGATTTGTTATTTGTACTCCTGATGTTAAATTAGGTCCAGCAATTGCTGCTAAAGCTAAGCTAAATGATCTTAAGCTGATCAGTGTTGATGACCGTTTTGTAGGATCTAATGGTAAATTAATGGAGGATGTACATCATGTTGGTATCTCAGCTTATAATATTGGAAAATTATCTGGAAAGACTTTAGCTGAACAATTAAAAGTAAGAGGATGGGATCTTGAAAAGGTTGGCTATTTGAAAATGACTTATGATCAACTGCCAACAATTGCTGAAAGAACATATGGAGCAACTGATGTATTATTAGATTCAGGTTTCCCAGAAGCTAATGTTTTTGAAACTCCTATGAGAACTTTAGATACAGAAGGTAGCTTTGATGCTGCCAACTCTGCAATTACTAAAAATTCTGATATTGAACATTGGTTAATTGCTGGAGGTAATGATGTTTCAGTAATCGGTGCTGTAAGAGCATTAGAAGGTCAAGGCTTTAATGCTACTGATGTTATTGGTGTTGGTATTAACGGTTCAAACTTTGCAATCAATGAATTTGAAAAGGATGAAGCAACTGGATTCTATGCTACAATTAAATTAAGTGCTAAGGCTCATGGTTATGAGACTGCTACTATGATGTATAATTGGATTACTAATGGTGAAGAACCTCCAAAAGTTACTTGGACATCAGGAACATTAATGAATAGAGCTAATTATCAAGAACTTATGAATTAAGAATAATTCACAGCTTAAAAGCAGAGCTTTTAAGGCTCTGCTTATTTTCTAAAAAAGGAGGAAGGGCTACTATGGCTCATTATCTAGAATTTAAGAATATAACTAAAGAATTTCCTGGTGTAAAAGCTTTGGACTCTGTTTCCTTTAGTGTTGATAAGGGAAGTGTCCATGGTCTATTAGGAGAGAATGGTGCTGGAAAGTCTACTTTATTAAAGACATTAAGTGGTGTTCATCAACCCACTGGAGGAGAAATTTATATTGATGGACAGAAGAAAGTATTTAATAGTACTAGAGATTCTTTAGATGCAGGGGTTTCTATTATATATCAGGAGTTGAACTTAGTGCCAGAAATGACCGTTTCAGAAAATTTAATGTTAGGGCATCTACCTAAAAAGAACCCGTTTATTGATAAAAAGAAGTTAAGAGAGATAGCAGAACGTAAAATTGAAGAGTTGGCTGAAGATATTGATCCTAATACAAAAATCAAAGATCTGTCAATAGGACAGCGGCAGATGATTGAGATTGGTAAGGCTTTATTACAAAACTCACGGATAATTGCTTTTGATGAACCTACCAGTTCACTATCTCAAAGAGAGGTAGAACATCTTTTTGAGATTATTAGAGGATTAAAAAAGCAAGGTTATGCTATTATATATATATCTCATAGAATGGAAGAGATTTTTGAGTTATGTGATTCAGTTACTGTTTTAAGAGATGGGCAGAAGATTGAGACATTTAATAATATGGAAGAAGTAACCCATGATTTGCTTGTAAAAAGAATGGTAGGTAGAGAGATCACTGATATTTATGGCTATGAACCTCGTGAACAAGGAGAAGTAATATTTGAGGTTGATGATATTTATGGTGAAGGTCTATCTGAAAAAGTTAACTTTTCAGTAGCAGCAGGAGAGATTGTTGGATTTTTCGGTTTAGTTGGGGCTGGGCGTAGTGAATTATTGAAATTAGTCTATGGAGCAAAGCCAGTAGAATCTGGTAAAGTAAAGGTTCATGGCAAGGAAGTAAAGGTAGATAGTCCTAGTGCAGCAATTAAAGGGGGGGTTAGTCTCTTACCAGAGGACAGAAAAGATGAAGGAATTATACCTGTTCGCTCAGTAAATGAGAATATTAATATCAGTTGTCGTAGACATATATTAAAGTCTAATCTTTTTTTGGATAAGGAGAAGGAACAGGAGAATACTGAGTATTATATTGATAAGTTAGGAATCAAAACTCCATCAGGAGAACAGCTAATAGGTAACTTATCAGGTGGTAACCAACAGAAAGCAATATTAGCTCGCTGGCTAAGTGAAAAGATAGATATCTTCTTAATGGATGAACCAACTAGAGGAATAGATGTTGGGGCAAAATATGAGATTTATAAGATTATGTACCAACTTGCTAAGGAAGGAAAAGGAGTAGTTTTTGTATCTAGTGACCTTCCAGAAGTATTAGGGGTTGCTGATAGAGTTATAGTTATGAGAGACGGAAAGGTTATTGGTTCATTAAGTCGTGAAGAGGCTAATGATGAGAAAGTTCTATCTATGGCCTTACCTACAAAATAGTAAAATATCGAAGTAAAGGAGAGGTAATAATTATGAACAATATAGTCGTTGAAAATCAAAGTCTAAAGGATAGATTTAGTGGTCTATGGGAAAAATCAGGTATGCTAGTTGTCTTTATTGGAATATTTATGTTACTATCTGTTTCTGTTCCATATTTTTTTAGTTTAAGGAATATGGTAGGTTTGGGATTATCAATTACTACTTTGGGTATGCTTGCTAGTACGATGCTGTTTGCATTAGCTGCAGCTGATTTGGATTTATCAATTGGTTCTACAATTGCTTTTACTGGTGTTTTAACTGCTCTTTTGATTAATAGCACTGGTAATATTTATATTGGTATCATTGGAGGTATCTTAGCTGGAGGCTTAGTTGGTTGGGTGAATGGATTTGTAATTGCAAATCTAGAATTAAATCCTTTGATTACAACTTTGGCTACAATGCAGATTGTAAGAGGACTTGCATTTATTATCTCAGGCGGTAGAGCAGTCGGGGTAACAGAAGCAGCATTCTTTGGTTTAGGAAATGGATCTATTTTAGGGATACCTAATCCTATCTGGATAACAATTGTTATATTTTCTATCTTTGGTGTTTTATTAAATAATACTGCTTATGGTAAGAATGTATTGGCTATTGGTGGTAATAAAGAGGCAGCTAGATTAGCAGGTATTAATGTTAAGAAGACTAAAAATTTAATCTTTATTTTACAAGGATTAGTAGCAGGGTTTGCAGGAGTTATTTTAGCTTCACGAATGACCAGTGGTCAACCTAATGCGGCCCAAGGCTTTGAGCTTAATGCTATCTCTGCTTGTGTGTTAGGTGGAGTATCATTGACTGGTGGAGTTGCTACTATAGGTGGAGTAGTAGTTGGTGTTATGATTATGGGTACTCTTCAAAATGCTATGAACTTAATGAATATTCCTACTTTTTATCAATATGTTGTAAGAGGATTGATCTTATTAATCGCTGTATACATGGATAAAATGAAACAGAAGAAAAAATAATACCTTAGATAAAATGGTACTGATGATTATTCGTTCAGTACCATTTTAGTAGTGTATAAAAAAGAAATTTAATTAGAGCTAGGAGAGGATAACAAAGTGAATAAAGTTCTTACCATCCTAAATAATTTAGAAAAACCTATTTTAAGTTTCTTATCTAAAATTAATATTGGCAAAAGGTTAATTATATTGATTTTAATTATTTTAATTTCAATTGTAACTATTATAACTTATCAATCAATAAATATTTACACAGACAATGCAAAATCTTTTCAAAAAGAAAAATTAGCAGAGAATATGAACATGACACAATTAATTTTGAATAATAGAAGGCGGGAATTATTAGGGTATGTAGAAGCTATAGCAAATATGCCAAAAACTAGAGAAGTTTTAGAAGAGAATTCCTTTAGTGCGGCATCACTATTAAATAATATTGTTCTAAACAAATTGAATTTAGAGGGGATTGAATTTAGAGATAAAGATTTAAATATAGTTAATTCCTTTGGGATTTCTGGAGTTGAATTTGAAGGTAAAGAAGATTTTCAAAATTACTTCAATGCAAGATTGAATGAAAAAGGAAGCACTGAATCTTTTTTTACAGAAAAAGGATTTAGTATTCAATTGAATGCTATGGCCAGTGTATTAGATGAGTATAGAATAGCTACTATCGGTACAGTTGTAATTAGTACAAGTATAAATCAGAATATTATGAAGGATGTATCTCAAAATACAAACTCTGTAATACAATTATATAAGGGAGATAGATTGATAGGTGTTTCAGATGAGAAATTAAAAGATACCAACCTTATTAATAGTAAAGTAATAGATGAAATCAATGATATAGCAGATAGTAAGTATTTATTTAAAGAAATAGAGGTTAATGATGATTATTATATTGCAAGTTATTTGCCACTAAGTAATTATTCAGGAGGAAATATTGGTTATATTGTATTACTTTCTTCACAAAAAGATACTTTGCTTTCACTTAGAGAAATGGTTAGCAAGACTATTCTTAAATCGGTTATTTTTATTATGGTCTCTTTTGTACTTATTATATTAATTAGCAGGAGTATAACGGTTCCACTAAACAAGATAACAGAGATCACCAAAAGGGTTGCTGCAGGTGATTTGACTACTGTAGTTGATATAAAAACTAATGACCAATTGAGTATATTGGCAGATAACTTTAACTTAATGGTTAAAAAGTTAAAAAACATTACCTCAAACATAATTTCGGTATCAGAGGATATTTCAAATATGTCTAAGGAATTTACAGAAAAGACTGAAGAAGTAAATGAAATATCACAAGAAGTAAATATAGCTACTGAAGAAATGGGAAGTAGTATCGAACAGATTTCTGCTAGTACCCAAGAAGTTACTGTTTTTGCAGAAGAAGCAAGTTCTAAGACTGTAGCAGGTAGTAATAACATTCAAGGTATAATAGAGAGTATTATCGGGATTAATAAAGAAGTTCAGGAGACAGTTACCATTATTTATCAGTTAGATGAAAATTCTAAGGAGATTAATAAGATAATAGGGTTAATTAATAGTATTTCAGAACAAATTAATTTACTAGCATTAAATGCTGCAATTGAAGCAGCTAGAGTAAGCTTTGCTATCAAGGGTTCTAAAACCAGTAGTGGTGAAGCTGGTAAGGGATTTGCAGTAGTAGCTGATGAAATTGGTTCTTTAGCTAAAGAGACTTCTCAAGCGATAGGTGATATTGTAAATTTGCTAAAGAAGACTCAGCTTAAAACAAAGGATGGATTAAAATCAATAGAAGAAGTAAAGAATAAAGCTCAGCAAGGTGAAATAATTGCAACAGAGGCAGGAGAAGTTTTTGAAGAGATTGAAAGAAGAAGTAAAGATACATCTGCTAATATTGAAGAAACAGCAGTAGCTATTGAAGATTTAGTTGGAAGAAATAATGAAATTGTTAATTCAAATTATAATATAAAGAATATGCTAGTTGAAGTTAGTAGTCCTTCTAATCAATTAGAGGATATGGCTGAGAAGTTACAGAGCTTGGTATCTAAATTCAAGGTTTAAGATTTAAGTTTGATTAACATTTAAAATAATTAAACTTCTGCTATAAAGGAATAAGTTTATAAGGAAAATAAAATTATCTTTTAAGAATTGCAAGAATATGTTATAATAATATAAACTTAATTAGTTAAATTAATAAATGTAAGGGTTGAGATAATAATGAATGGTGTGTTAAAGGGTAGTTTTGATTTGATGAAGCAACTTAATATCTCTGTTATTTTAGAGGTGATTAGAACTAAGGAAGCTATTTCTAGAGCTGATATAGCTGAGATTACAGGATTAACTCCTGCTAGTGTATCTAAGATTACTAAAGATTTAATGGAGAGAGGTTTTATTCAGGAGTCTGGTCTAGGAGAATCTAGTGGAGGGCGTCCACCAGTTTTATTAACATTAAATCCTAAGGCTGGCTATGTGATAGGAGTTAACTTGGGTCCTGGTTTCTTAGAGATTGTATTGACTGATTTAGAAGCAAATATCCTAGCTGAATCCCATGAGAGATTAGAGAAGATAGATCAAGATTATATTTTAGAGAGTCTATTTACTTTGATTGAGAATATTATTAGTAATAATAAAATAGCTAAAGAAGATATTATAGGAATTGGAATGGCGGTTCATGGTGTAGCTAATAGTCAGACTGGTATCTCTGTCTTTGCTCCCCATTATCATTGGAAAGATGTCCCAATTAAGGACTTGATAGAAGAGAAGTTTGATATAGCTACTTTTATTGACAATGATGTAAGAGCCATGGCTTTAGGAGAAAGCTGGTTTGGTGTTGCTAAAGGGATTGATAATTTTATTACCATTAATATCAGTAATGGTATTGGCTCTGGAATTATGATTGGTGGTAAGCTCCATTATGGGGTTGATTATAGTGCAGGAGAGCTAGGGCATACTATAGTAGATAATGATGGACCAAAATGTAGTTGTGGTAATTATGGGTGTTTAGAGAGTTTAGCTTCTAATACTGTAATTGTTGAAAGAGCAAGAAAGTTAATCAAGCAAGGTGTACAGACAGAGATTACTTCTTTAGTAAAGGGAGATTTAGAGAAGTTAACTACTACAACTGTCTGTGATGCTGCTAATCAAGGTGATGAGTTAGCTCAACAGCTTTTAAAAGAGATTGGTAGATATTTAGGAATAGGAATTACTAACCTTTTAAATATATTAAATCCTAGGATGATAGTGATTGTAGGGGATATAGTTAAAGCTAAATCCTATGTCTTTTCAGCTATCTTAGAGACT
>Ga0163224_100137_pt1 | contig 11944 bp, 8 predicted proteins | sample MSEWel2016_03_03_FD_113141 | JGI IMG/M metagenome (GOLD analysis project Ga0163224, IMG submission 113141) | Subsurface microbial communities from deep shales in West Virginia, USA - MSEEL Well Study Marcellus 5H_2016_03_03 ... | reverse complement strand
GCTGGGGTAATTGGTATATTATTTGAAGACATTTTTGAGCAGTTATTTGCTACTTTGAGGGTTGTAGGCTTTACGTTGTTAGTAACAGGTACATTGTTATGGCTCTCTGATAGAATTGGTAAACAGACAAGGTATTTAAAGGATTTGAAGATGAGTGATGCTTGGGTTGTAGGTTTTGCACAAGCCTTTGCTATTATTCCAGGGGTCTCGCGCTCAGGCTCGACTATAGTTGCAGGATTATTTAAGGGTCTAGATAGAAAGTTAGCTGCTAAATACTCCTTCTTATTGTCGGTACCAGTGATTGGTGGAGCTACTTTATTACAGTTAAAGGACTTGGCTACTGTAGGTTTAGTTAATGTGACAATAATGCAATTGGTCTTTGGGACAGTATCCTCTGCTATAGCTGGATATTTTTCAATTAAATTATTATTGAAATTGATTAACCAAGAGAAGTTAAGTATCTTTGCCTATTATTGCTGGATTTTAGGAGTTAGTATAATCTTATTTTTCTAATAAGATCAAGGAGGAGATTCCTAAAGAAGAGAGAATTAATTAGCAGAGGTGAAGAGTAATGAAGGATACTTTAAAGGAGATTTTATCTAAAAGAAAATATGAATTTATTGGAATATTCTTAATTGCAATGGCTTTTTTTAATTGGATTAGTTTCTCTTCTAAGGATACAGGATTAATTGGTAATTTATTCAATAGAGGGTTGAGATATATTATTGGAAAGGGGATTTATGGTTTTCCTCTACTTTTAATCCTGTTGGGGATAACTATGATTTATCGCAGTAAGGCTAAGATCAGATTTACTTCTAGGACCATCGGGATTATAATTATCTTATTAGTTGTTCAGACACTGCTCCATATACAAGTAGAACATCCTTTAGAGTTTGAAGCAGCTTTGGAAGGTAAAGGTGGAGGATTAATAGGTGGGGTAATCCTATATATTTTCAGAAAGTGCTTTGCAGAGTATGGTACATATGTTATCTTAGCAGCTTTGACCTTAATTGGGGTATTATTAATCTCAGATATATTCTTAGTTAATATTCTACTTAAGGTTAAAAGCTTATACAAGAGTTTTATTGGATTTTTTGCTAAAAATAAAGATAAGGCTCAAGCTAAAGCCCAAAAGAAGGCTAAGAAGGAAGCTGCAAGGAAGGCAAAAGAGCAACAGAAAGCTAAGAAGAGAGAAGCAGCTAAGAATAAGGACAAGTCTAATAAAGATAAGTTCTCTCTTAAGAAGGTCTTTAGTTTCTTGAAATTTAAGAAGAAGAAAAAGGCTAAAGAAGAAAAAGAGAATAATGGCATTAAAGATAAATCTATTAAAGAGGATATAGTGATTCAACATAAGAGTACTGATAAGGTAATTAATCAGCCAGAAGTCTTTAAGCAGAAGGCTAAAGTTAAAGAAGAGGTCAAAGATAAAGCAGCAGAAGAGCTTAAAGCAGCTACTAAAGAGGTAGCAGCTACTGTTGGTGCTAAAAAAGAGGATAGTAGTAAAGAGCAAGTTGTTATAGATGAGAATAAGCAAGCACGTAAGAGGATTAATAAGAAGCTAGAAAGTAATAATCAACAAGAACAGAATTTAGATTCAGCTGCTTATTCTCTACCACCTCTAGATCTACTAAATGAGGTAGATAATAGTGCTGTTCAATTTAACAATAAAGCAGATATCTTACAGGAAACTTTGGATAGTTTTGGTGTTAGAGCTCAGATCAAGAATGTCAGCTATGGGCCAACTATTACCCGTTATGAACTTCAGCCTGCTCCAGGGGTTAAGGTCAGTAAGATATTAGGTTTGGCTGATGATATTGCTTTATCCTTAGCAGCGCCTGATGTTAGGATAGAAGCTCCTATTCCAGGAAAAGCTGCTATAGGGATTGAGATTCCCAATGAGAGTAAAGCTATGGTATCTATTCGGGAGATGTTAGAGTCTGAAGAGTTTCAAAATGCAGAATCTAAGCTGACAATGGCTTTAGGTAAGGATATCAGTGGGAGAACCTTAGTGGCAGACTTAGGGGATATGCCCCATATGTTAGTTGCTGGTTCCACAGGATCTGGTAAGAGTGTCTTTGTGAACTGTGTTATTAATAGTATTCTCTATAAGTCCACACCTGATGAGGTTAAGTTCATGCTAATAGACCCCAAGATGGTAGAGTTTGCTGCTTATCAACAGATACCACATCTGGTGGCTCCAGTAATCAATGATTCTAAGAAGGCTGCTACAGCCTTACGCTGGGTGGTACAAGAGATGGAGAATCGTTATGAGTTATTTGCAGGTAGTGGGGCTAGAGGGCTTGATAGTTATAATAGAAAGATAAGCTTAGAAGGAAGTGATCCTTTACCTTATGTAGTAGTAATTATTGATGAGTTAGCTGACTTGATGATGGTTGCAGCTAAAGAGGTAGAAGAAGCAATCTGCCGTTTAGCTCAGAAAGCTAGAGCAGCAGGTATTCACTTAATTCTTGCTACTCAAAGGCCTTCAGTGGATGTAATCACTGGTTTGATTAAAGCTAATATCCCAACAAGGGTCTCCTTCTCTTTATCATCACAAGCTGATTCTAGAACTATCTTAGATACAGGTGGAGCTGAGAAATTGTTGGGTAAAGGTGATATGTTGTTCTCTCCAGTAGGTTCTAATCAACCTAAGAGGTTACAAGGTGCTTTTATCTCTGATAAAGAATTGCAACAAGTTGTTAATTTTGTTAGAGAGCAAAAGAGACCAGAGTATGCTGAAAAGATAGCCAAGATCAAGGAAAAGAATGTAGAGATTCAGCTTGATGATGAGAGAGATGAGTTATATGAAAAGGCTGTTGAACTGGTAGTTAAGCATCGAGCTTCCATTTCAATGTTACAAAGAAAGCTAAGAATTGGTTATAATCGAGCAGCTAGAATGATTGATAGAATGGAAAAGGATAATATAGTAGGGGAGTATCAAGGAAGTAAGGCTAGGGAAGTCCTAGTTGAAGAGGAAGATTTAGAAGAGATACTTAATAAGAATTAAATTATAATTTAATTCTTGTTAATGACTATAAATGATTTAAATACATTCTAAGAACCTACATTATTTAAGGAATATTTTCTTTAAGAGTAGGTTCTTATTTTATTATTTTTAAATCATCTAGTTTGATAATATAATTGGATTAAAGAAGGTATAATATATGTTAAGTTCAATATGATAAATTTAAACTTTGAAAAAGGTTTTTTTCTTTTATTGTAAAATTATATAAGTAGTTAGTCTATTAATTTATTTTTATCAAATAAAATTCTAGGATTTAGTAGAACTTTTAATTGAATCTATGTTAAAATGATGTTAGAATAGATGAGGTTGTTAGACGTCTATCCATCTTCTGGTAACTGATGATTTGAGGTTATTCTAGCTTAAGGAGTTGATGAAATGAGCCTAATTAAGAAAGATTCTAGACCTTTATATATGTTAGTTAAAGAGAAAATTGATGAAAAGATTGAAAATGGGGAATATAAACCAGGAGATCGCTTACCTTCAGAAGCTAAGTTATCAGAGAACTTTGGGGTTAGTCGTGCTACCTTAAGAGAGGCATTAAGGGTTTTGGAAAAGGAAGGTAAGGTAAATCGACAACAGGGGATAGGTACTTTTATCACCGAGAAATTGGCTTTGTTTAAAAGTGGGATTGAAGAGCTTAATAGTATTACTCAAACCATTGAGGCTATGGGGCTTAAAGCAGGGACAGTTGATTTGAAGCTGAAGATGAATCAACAGGTTGAAGATTTGATTAAGGAATTTGAGTTGAATAAAAATGATAAGATGGTTATTTTACATAGAACTAGAACAGCAGATGATAAGCCAGTAGCGTACTGTGAAGATTATTTGCCACAAAGTTTACTACCTAATAGTCTAAGTGAGAGTGATATTAATATCTCTTTACTTAGCTTCTTACAAGAGGAGTCCAATATATATATCAGTTATGCAGTGGCTGATATTCTGCCAGTAATAACCGATGAATTCTTAGCCAAAAGGTTGGATTTAAATATTGGAGATCCAGTATTATTATTAAAGCAGATGCATTATGATGATAGGGATAATCCGGTCTTATATTCCAAGAACTATTTTAGAAGTGATAAGTTTGAATTTCATGTTTTAAGAAATAGAGGCTAATGAGCTTAGGTCTAAATTTTAGTTTAAGCCTGATAGTATTGTTTTCAAACTTAATACTTGAATTTGGACTTAACTATAAATTAAAATTTTAGGGAGGGACATTTAATGTCTAAGAGAAATTTAATATTCTTATCATTAATATTAGCACTAACTTTACTCGTTGGATGTGCTGGTGGTGGAGAACAGCCCCCACAAGATACTCCACAAGAGGATGGTCAAAAAGCTGCAAGTGATTTAAAGGTTGGAATTGTACTATCTAGTGGTGGTAAAGGGGATAAGTCTTTTAACGACTCTTCTTTACGTGGGTTAGATAGGGCTAAAGAGGAAGGTCTAATTGCTGAATATAAGTACATTGAGCCTAAGGAGGTAGCTGCTGCTGAGAAAGGGTTAAGATTTTTAGCTCAACAGGGATATGATTTAGTTATTGGTGTAGGATTTATGCAAAAGGATGCTGTAGATACTGTATCTAAAGAGTTTGCTGATACAAAGTTTGCTATCATCGATGATGTTGTCGATAATCCTAATGTAGCATCGTTAACTTTTAAAGAGCATGAAGGTTCATTTTTAGCAGGGGCTTTAGCTGCCTTATTGACTACTCATGAAGAGATTGAAGGAATCAATGCTGAGGAAGTTGTTGGGTTCTTAGGAGGAATGGATTCTCCTTTAATTCATAAGTTTGAATTGGGTTATACTTCTGGAGTAGATTATATTAATGAAACTGAGGGGACTGATGTAAAGGTTAAGATTAACTATACTGGTAGTGATCCTTCAGCATTTAATGATCCTGCAAAAGGAAAAGAGATTGCATTAGCTCAATATAATGCAGGAGCAGATATTATCTATCATGCTTCAGGGGGAACAGGTATAGGACTTTTTGAAGCTGCTGCCCAAACTGGGAACTATGCAATTGGTGTTGATTCTGATCAAGATTGGAATCAGCCAGGTTATATTTTGACCAGTGTTTTAAAGAAGGTAGATAATGCTGTATTTGCAACAGTTAAAGCTGTAAAAGAAGGAAACTTTGAAGCTGGACTAAAAGAATATGGTTTAGAAGAGAAAGGTGTTGCCTTAACTCCTCTAACAGAAGCAGGAGTTACTGTTAAAGCTGCTCAAGAAGCAGGAGATATTACAGCTGAAGATGTAGCTAAGATTGAAGGGTTAAAGGCTAAGATTCCAGCAGAGATTAAAGATAAGATTGAAGATATTAAATCCAAAATTATTGCTGGTGAAATTGAAGTTCCTAATTATTTAGAACAAGCTCAATAATAAAAAATCAGTATAAGGATAATTGCTAGGTGATTTCACCTAGCAATTATTCTAATTATGAGAGGAGGATTTTAATGGATGCAGTCTTAGAGATGAAGAACATAACTAAAGAGTTTCCTGGAGTATTAGCCAATGATAATGTCAATTTAGATCTAAGAAAAGGAGAGATTCATGCTCTAGTTGGAGAGAATGGTGCTGGTAAATCTACTTTGATGAGTGTTTTATTTGGAATCTATCAACCTACTAAGGGTAAGATACTTTATAAAGGAGAAGAGCTAAGGATTGGGGGTCCCAATGATGCTATTGATTTAGGAATTGGCATGGTACATCAGCACTTTATGCTAGTTCATACATTGACTGTTGCTGAAAATATCGTTTTAGGCTCTGAGCCTAGTAATGGTAGGGGGAGGTTGACTTTATCTAAAGCTATCGATAAGATTAAAAGCTTATCAGATGAGTATGGCTTGGATGTAGATCCTAATGCTAAGGTTAAAGATATTCCAGTAGGGATGCAGCAGAGGGTTGAGATTTTAAAGGCATTATATCGAGATGCTGAGATTTTGATTTTGGACGAGCCTACAGCAGTATTGACTCCCCAAGAGGTAAAGGGGTTATATAAGATTATGAATACCTTAACAGAACAGGGTAAATCAATTATCTTTATTACCCACAAGTTAAAAGAGGTCTTAACAGTATCTGATAGAATAACTGTTTTAAGAAAGGGTAAATCTATTGGTACAGTAAATACTGCTGAAACTTCTGAGACTGAGCTGGCTGAGATGATGGTAGGGCGTAAGGTTATTTTAAAGGTAGAGAAAAAGCCTGCTAAATTTGGTGCTACCAAGGTAGAGGTTAAAAATTTGAAAGCAAGTAATGCTAGAGGGATGTTAGCTTTAGATAATGTATCTTTTGAGATTAGAGAAGGCGAGATTCTAGGGGTTGCTGGGGTAGAAGGAAATGGACAGACTGAGTTAGTAGAGGTATTAACTGGATTAAGAGCTGCAAATTCAGGTGTTTTTAAGTTAGAAGGTCAGAATTTATTAAATGAAACAGCCCGCAAGATCAAAGAGGCTAAAATTGCCCATGTGCCAGAAGATAGACATAAGCATGGATTGGTATTAGACTATTCAATCGAAGATAATTTAATCTTAGGTTATCATTATAAACAACCCTTTGCTAAAGGGCTTAACTTAGACTTTAATTCAATGGCAGAGCATGCAGATAGGTTGATTCCAGAGTATGATATTCGTCCAAGGAATAAAGAGATATTAGCTCGTTCTCTATCTGGAGGAAATCAGCAGAAGATAATCATTGCTCGAGAATTTGATATGGGTCCAGAGTTTTTAATTGCTTCCCAACCAACTCGTGGGGTAGATATTGGAGCAATTGAGTTTATTCATAAAAGAATCATAGAGCAGAGAGATCAAGGAAAAGCAGTTTTATTGGTATCAGCTGAGTTATCAGAAATTATGTCCTTAAGTGATAGAATTGCTGTGATGTATGAGGGGAGAATTGTAGATATTTTAGATGCTAAGGAAGCTACAGAGGAGAAACTAGGACTTCTGATGGCAGGATCAACAATAAGAAGTAGTGAAGGGTGAAGAGTGGAGTGGGAAAATTCGTTTGGGTATTTTCTCTTTACGAAGAGTCCAAGGGACTTGTAGGAAGAAATTTTGACAAGGATTATTGTTTTACTGCTCACTCGTCACTAGTTACTCATTACTGAACTTAGAAGGAGGGATTTGTTATGGCAGGAGATATGAATTCCAAAGAATTATTAAAAGAGATATCAATTCCACTATTAGCCATCTTATCATCTTTTATAATAGGTACACTTATAGTAATTGCTTCTGGCTATGACCCGATAGCCACTTATGGAGCTTTACTTCAAGGTGCTTTTGGAGGCTTAAATAGTATAGCAGATACATTATTAGCAGCTACACCACTGATCTTTACAGGATTGACTGTAGCCTTTGCGTATAGGTGTGGACTCTTTAATATTGGTGGAGAAGGACAGTTATTGGTAGGTGGCTTGACTGCTGCTTGGATAGGTACCTTTAAAGGGGTTCCAATGATTATCCATCTTCCCTTAACCTTATTAGCGGCTATGGTGGCAGGGGCTTTGTGGGTAGCTATTCCTGCTATTTTGAAGGCGAAGTTAGGTGTACATGAGGTAATTACAACAATTATGTTCAATTATATCTCTTATAGTTTAGTTGCATATTTTAGCTTGAAGGTATTGGCTAAGCCAGGTAGTATTCAAACTCCTGATATAGAACCAAGTGCTTATTTGTGGAGATTTTCTAATGTTTTAGATATGTATTCATATCTTAATATAGGATTTTTAATTGGATTAATTGTTTTATTTGTAATTTACTATTTATTATGGAAGACTACTATTGGATATGAGATTAGGGCAGTTGGTATCAGTCCTGATGCTGCTGAATACGGTGGGATCAGTGCTGCTCGTAATATTATTTTAGCTATGCTAATCAGTGGTGCTTTAGCAGGATTGGGAGGAGCAGAGAGAGCAATGGGATTATTCCATAATTATCGTAATGGATTCTCTGCTGAATATGGATTTACTGGTATTGCTGTAGCTTTATTAGGTCGGAATCATCCTTTAGGTATATTCTTAGCGGCTTTACTATTTGGGGCCTTGTCTAATGGGCAGGATTATATGAATATGTTAGCAGGGGTTCCTGTAGATTTAGTAACTATCTTACAAGCTGTTATCATCTTATTTGTAGCTGCTGATCTATTATTTAGAAGAGTATTAGCACTTAAACCAGAAGGGAGGAAGGGTGAATAATGGAAATCTTTCAACAGATTTTTAATTTAGAGACCTTCAGCTCTACCTTAAGAATGGCAATTCCTTTGATGGTAGCTGCTATTGGTGGTATGTTCTCTGAAAGGTCAGGTGTAGTTAATATTGCCCTAGAGGGAATGATGTTAGCTGGAGCCTTTATAGCAGTAGTTGTTAGTTATTTTACTGGAAGTGCTTGGTTAGGGCTGTTAGGGGCAGTATTCTTTGGAGGAGTATTTGCTTTAATTCATGCTTTAGTCAGTATCAGATACCATGCTGACCAGGTGGTTAGTGGGGTAGCTTTGAACTTATTGGCTGCTGGTGGAACTGTATTCTTATTGAATATTTTATTCAATACATCAGGAACTTCACCCTCTGTAACTGCTTTACCTTATTGGGGACCCTTTAAGCCTACTGTGTATTTAGGACTATTAATAGTTCTTATCTCCCATTATATCTTATTTTTCACTCCCTTTGGTTTACGGGTAAGGGCTGTAGGGGAGCATCCTCATGCTGCTGATTCGGTGGGGATTGATGTAGAGAAGATCAGATATGTTTGTGTTATCCTAAGTGGGATGTTAGCAGGTTTTGCTGGTGCCCACTTATCTATAGGAGTATTAAGTGTTTTTAGGGAAGGTATGACTGCTGGACGTGGTTTTATTGCTTTAGCAGCTTTGATTTTTGGTAAATGGTATCCTTTTGGAGCTATGGGAGCCAGTTTATTATTCGGGTTTTTCCAAGCCATTGAGATTAGATTACAGGGGATAGAAGCAATCGGTATTCCTGCTGAATTTATACAGATGATTCCTTATATCTTAACGGTAATTGCTTTAGCAGGAGTTATTGGTAGAGCAACTCCTCCAGCAGCTAGTGGAGAGCCTTTTGAAAAGGGTAAAAGATAAGTATATTTTTTTAGAGCCAACTTCTATGTTGGCTCTTTTTTTGAATGAGGATAAAAAAATATTAATATTGATTAGGTTTTCTTTTGAAAATTTCATATAAAATACATAATAAGATGGGTAATTATAAACTTTATTTAAAGTTAATATTATCATTTTACTAATTTAAAGGAATTTAAGGTTAAGATGTCGAAATGTTAAAATGACTGTAAAGGAGGGAGAACTTTAATAATGGTAGAAAATTTAAGAAGGTTTAAAGAAAGAAGAGAAGAGTTAGGTATTAGTTTGAAAGAGGCTGAAGAAGAGACTAGGATCAGAATAGATTATTTAAGGGCTATTGAGGAAGGTGACTTTGATTATATTGAAGCAGAGGTTTATTTAAGAGGCTTCTTGAAGGTCTATTCAGCTTATTTAGGTTTAGATACTAGGCAGGTATTAGAAGACTATAAGAAATTAAAAGAGCCTGAAATAATTGAAGAAGAGGTAATAAAAAAAGAGTCTTTTAAAGATAAAATATTAAGTTCCTTTGATGAACACCAAAATGTTGTCCTGATGAGTTGTTTAATTGGAATTGTTTTACTGATTATTGGGTTGCTTGCTGTTGTGGGATTTAAATTATATGGTCTGATTGATGAGTCTGGTAATATGGCTAATGGTTCTCCTTCTATTGAAACTACTCAGATGAAAGAAGAGATCATGCAAGCAAAAGATGATAAAGAGATAAAAGAGGATGAAGCAGTGGAGGTAAAGGAAGAAAACACAGTAGCAGAGGTTAAGAAGGATACTGTTGAGAATAACGTCCAAGAAACTGCAATGTATAAGGAAGATAATGATAAGTTAGCTAATGAAGAGGTCATAGCTGAAAAGATAACTATTCAAGTTGAAACGATAGATGATAGCTGGTATTCAGTAGAGGTAGATGGTAATGTTCTTTTTAAAGGTCTTGTTGTTGCTAATAAGCAAAAAACATTTTCTGGTGAGAAAATTAGAGTAAAGATTGGGAATGCTGCTGGTATTAGGGTGATTAAAGATGGTAAGATTATGGGACCTTTTGGTTCTAAGGGTGAAGTTATAATTAAGGAGTTCTCTATTGATTAATAGCTGAGTAATTATAATCTTAGTGTAAGATGGTTTAAATTTATTAGATTTTAAGTGGTGTCTTTTGACTATTGACTTTCTTTAAGTAATAATAGGTAATTTTCTAGAATAATATCTCAATAAGGATTAATTATTTCTAAGCTAACTAACTATGGTCTTTAAATTGTCTATAATAAGATATTTTATTAAGTACCTATTATATACTATAGGAAAGGCGGTTATTGTATGGTAGAAAGGGAGAGTACTGCTTGGAATTTATATGATATTATTTTGGTATTGATATTAACCTTTACACTAACATCTTTAATCTTCTTAATTATAGAGTCGGTGATTGGCTATCTGGTGATTGATGAGTTTATATTATCTATTAGAGTTTTAATTTTGAATTTTGTTCAAGCTATATTACTAGGTGGATTAACCTTATCAATTTTAAAGATAAAATATAGATTAGCTCTAAAGGATGTAGGATTTAATTTGAATGATTTGGGGAATGTACTTAAATATGGTATTATAGGTGGAATCCTCATCTGTTTGCTGATCACCCTCTTAAATAATTTTATCTATCTCATAATTGATAACCTTTGGGGGATAGAAGCTCCTGCGCAAGAGGTTATTAAGAATTTATTAGAATCAGAAAGTAGTTTATTATTTTTTTTAAATGGTCTCTTAATTGTAATAGTAGCTCCTATTACTGAGGAGATTTTTTTTAGGGGTTTTATATATCCTTACTGTAAAAGTAAACTGGGAAAATGGAAGGGGATTTTATTAAGTGCTTTATTTTTTGCTTTAGCACATGCAAGTATCTGGCTTTTTTTCCCTACTTTTTTAGGGGGGATAATTTTAGCAAATATTTATGAAAAGACTAAATCTATTTATTCTTGTATGTTAGCTCATGGAGTTTGGAATATGATAATTGTCTCTTTACTTTACCTTATTTGGAAGGGTAATTTTATTCAATAATAAAGAAAAATCCTGGTCATTTACCAGGTTTTTTTAATATCTATATATTTTTGGTGGACCTGGGAGGATTTGAACCTCCGACCTATCGGTTATGAGCCGAGTGCTCTGACCAACTGAGCTACAGGTCCATGCTATTTTGGTGAATAGTGATTAGTCAAAAATAAAATTATACTAATCTAATTACTGGTTACAAGTTACTAATTAGTAAAATAAAATGGAGCGGGAAACCAGATTCGAACTGGCGACACCCAGCTTGGAAGGCTGGTGCTCTAGCCAACTGAGCTACTCCCGCATGTAAAATCAATGATCAGCTAGTAGTTAACGGTGACTAGTTTAAGAACATTAAGATATTAACTGCTTACTTTTCACTCGTTACTCTTCACTGTATTTAAATGGTCGGAGCAGCAGGATTTGAACCTGCGACCCCCTGGTCCCAAACCAGGTGCGCTACCAAACTGCGCCATGCTCCGATAATTTCCTTGCCGACGAAGATAATTTTATATTAATTTGTTATGAATGTCAATAGCTAAAAATGATATATTTATTGATTATTTAAAATTATATTGTTAATAATCTGTTTTTCTTCTGATTAATAGCTTTTATAGACTATTATTATCAAACTTTAAAGTGAGCTATAATTATGAGATTATAGATAGATAATGCGACACTTTTATTTCAGTTTACAGGGTACAGTGGTTTACACGAAGAGTCTTGTCTTCTAGACTCGTAGGGACGGTTGACAGTTAAAATCTTTAAAACCGAAGAAAATTTCTGTTT
>Ga0163224_100135_pt1 | contig 11998 bp, 15 predicted proteins | sample MSEWel2016_03_03_FD_113141 | JGI IMG/M metagenome (GOLD analysis project Ga0163224, IMG submission 113141) | Subsurface microbial communities from deep shales in West Virginia, USA - MSEEL Well Study Marcellus 5H_2016_03_03 ... | reverse complement strand
TTTTAAGGTAGGGGTGACTCAAATGTTAGCAGATAAGTTAACTCCTGACCTAAGAAAGCATGTACAGCAAAGAGCAAGAAGAGAGTTGGCCAGAAGAAAATACTTACCATATGTTAAGTATACCCACCAGGATATAGATTTTAAAAAAGCTAGGTATCACGATTTATTGTGTGATAAATTAGAAAAGGTTGAACGTGGTGATATAAAAAGATTAATGGTCTTTATGCCACCACGACATGGAAAGTCAATGACAATTACAGAGACCTTTCCTTCCTGGTGTCTTGGTAGAAATCCTAATTGGAGAGTTATCGAGGTCTCTTATGGTGATGATCTAGCAACTGATTTTGGTCAAGCTAATAAAGATAAAGTAGAACTTCATGGAAAAGAATTATTTAATATCAGAATAGCTAAAAACACCAAAGCAAAGGGTAAGTGGAACCTTCAAGAATCACGTGGGGGAATGCTGTCAGGGGGGATCTTATCAGGAATAACTGGTAAGGGTGCTAATCTGATGATTATAGATGACCCTATTAAAAATGATGAACAGGCCTATAGTGCTAATTATCGTGAAAAGCTTTGGAGAGAATGGAACTCTACTTTAAAGACTAGATTAACTGCTGATGGTCGAGTTATAGTAATCTTAACACGATGGCATGAAGATGATTTAGCAGGTCGACTACTTAAGGAAGAAGGTAGAGTAGAAGCTGGAGGTAAGTGGCATGTAATAGAGTTACCAGTAGCAGCTAGAGAAGGCGATGCATTAGGAAGAAAACCAGGAGAAGCATTATGCCCTGAACGTGGCTTTGATGAAGAGTGGATTGAGTCAGAGGCTAAGACCAATAAACGTGTATTTGCTGCTTTATACCAACAAAGTCCACAAATTGAAGGTGGTAACATCTTTAAGCGGCAGCATATTCAGTATTTTACACAGACTAGGTCAACATTTATTTTAGAGTGCTTCAATGGCAGGATTAAGAGAGTTCCTAAGGATAAATGTATTTGGTTTCAAACTTGTGATACTGCTATGAAAGATAATGAACAAAACGATTATACTGTAATAAGCACCTGGGCCTTAACTCCTGAAAATGATTTATTGCTGATTGAAGTTACTAGAGACAAGCTGGTTATTCCTAAGCAATGGTCTTTTATTAAAGTCATGAAGAAGATATACCCAAAAGTGAAGGTACAAGCAGTAGAGGACAAAGCAAGTGGTACTGGATTAATTCAAACAGCCAAATTGGAAGGTACACCCTTGATACCACTTAAGGCTGATAAAGGTAAGGTTGCTCGTACTTTTGATATATCTACTATGTATGAAAATTACATGGTATTTCATTTAAAAGATGCAGAGTGGTTGTCTGACTTTGAGAAGGAATTACTAGCTTTTCCTAATGCAAGTCATGATGATCAAGTGGACACAGCATCTTATGCAGGTATCTTAGTTAATACTAAAAAGTTTAAGAGTGCTGCTGATGATGATGGTGGAGTATGGAGTTAAGAGGAGGTTATGCCTATGGATGAAGATGGTTCAATTCAAGTATCTAATAATGAAATGGTAGAGAGATTTACTCTAGCTTTTAATAGTATTATAAGCGATAGAGCCAAGTTATCTAAATTATTAGGTAAGTCTTTTAATGGTAAAAGAGACTATTATGATAAATTAGGATATAAGAAGGAATTGAACTTTGATGACTACTGGACTAAGTATGATAGGGGAGATATAGCCAAAGTAGTTATCGATCGGCCAGTAGATAAGACTTGGAAGAACAATCCGACTATTAAAGAAAAGGGTAAAGCAGAAGATGATGAGACTAAGACTGTTTTTGAAAAAGATATTGCTAAAGTTATTAATAATACTAAGCTCTATAATAAGTTAAAAAGAGCTGATAAGCTAGCTAGTATTGGTCGCTATGGCGTAATCTTTATTGGGACTAATGAGCTAAAGCTAGACAAAGATAACAGTGTCAATAACTATTTAAAGAAACCATTAGAAAAAGGTTGTCTTAGTGGACCTGAGGATATCCTTTACTTATCTGTCTTTAGTGAGAAATCAGCTGAAATTAAAGAGTGGGAGACAGACCCTACTAATAAAAGATTTGGACTACCAAAGACTTATGAGATTAACTTTGCAGGTGAGAATCCTCCTGAAGGATTTAACCCTAATAAGCAACTGGTACATTATAGCAGAGTAATTCATATTGCAGAAGAGTTACTTGAAAATGAAGTCCTTTCTAGACCTAAGCTTAAAAATGTATGGAATAGATTAGAGGACTTAATTAAAGTTGTTGGCGGTGGAGCTGAAAGCTATTGGAGAAATGCTAGAAATAAGTATCATGCTGATATTCAAGAAAATAGAACAGTGGATAAAAATAAAATGAGAGAACAAGTTGATGAGATGATCCATGATTTAAGAGATTTCATTGGGACAGATGGAGTGGATATCAAAAAGCTTGGTGCTGATCTAGCAGATCCTAAGAACCCTTTTGAGGTTATCATCTCATGTATTAGTGCTGTCACAGGTATCCCCCAACGAATCTTATTAGGTTCTGAACGAGGAGAGCTGGCCAGTAGTCAAGATGAAAGCAATTTTCTAAGCACTATATCAGAAAGAAGAGTCAATTATATTAATCCCATGGTATTAGAGCCTTTAATTGATAAGTTTATTTGGCTTGGTGCTGTGAGTGAACCTAGTAAGCAAGAAGAAGAGGGAAAAGGCTATGAGCTAGAATGGCCTTCTTTATATGAGAAAGATGAGATAGAAGAGCAGAAAGAAAACTCTGAAATAGCTAAGAATATAGCTAAAGCGATAAAGGACTTTGTCAGTGGCAATGGGGAATTGGTGATGCCTTATGCTGAATTTAGAGAGGTTGTATTGAAGTTGGCTGCTGAAATTGACCCTAAATATGAGATAACAGAAGATGACTTAATAGATGACATATTAGATGAATTAGATCCAGAGGTAAGAGAGCAATTTGAGAAATCAAAAGAAGGTGCTTAATCTATGTGTAATAAATGCGGTAACTTAGCACTAAAGCACGATTTAAGTATCTACACTAATAAAAGGCCCCACTTACATTTAGTTCACAATGCAGACCCAACTAAATCAAAGACGTTAAGAAAGAAGTATTCTGCTGACTGCTATAAAAGGTTTAGGAAGTTAAAAGGAGCAGTTAATAAGCTTATTATAAAACATGATGCTTTAGAACTGACTTCAAAGGTTTTAGGAAATATTAAAGATGTTGATAATAATGAAGTAGGTATAAAGAATTTCTTTGATTTTAAGGATGATGTAGAAAAAGTCCAACAATTTATGGATTGGTTGGAAAAGGCAGAAGATTTAGGGATCCTTGAGGTTTTTGAAAGAGATGGGCGTAGCGTAGTCTCTCGTAATGAATGGCAGAATAAATACATTAAGGCTGGATATATCAAAGGGATTAAGCATGCTGATGCTGCGATGAGGAAGTTAGGATTAGAAGTTCCTGATGATGAGGATATGGGATTGACCTTAGCCAAACCAATTCATGCTGATAAATTAGGGCTTCTTTATGTAAGAAATTTTAGGCAGTTATCAGGAATTACAGCTGAGATGGATAAGCAGATAAGTGTAATATTAGCTGAAAGTATAGCTAATGGCTTAGGACCTTATGAAGTAGCTCGTAAAATAAATGATAGAATCGATAAAATCGGGATAACAAGAGCTAGAACTTTAGCTAGAACAGAGATTATTAGAGCACATGCTGAAGCTACTCTTAATCGCTTTGAAGAGTATGGAATTAAAGAGATTGTAGCTAAGACTGAATTTAGTACAGCAGGAGATAATAAGGTTTGCGAAATCTGTGCCAGTTTAGAAGGAAGAACATTTACTATATCAGAGGCTAGGGGGTTGATACCTGTGCATCCAAATTGCTATGATGATAAAACAGAGGTCATGACTAATGAAGGTTGGAAGTTTTTTAGTGAATTAAAAGGTCATGAAGAAATATTTAGCATGAATCCTGATAATTTGGAGGTTGATTATTTACCTTATAAACATTTTGTAAGCTATCACCATGTAGGAGATATGTATCATTTAACTACTAATTCTTTAGATTTAATGGTTACACCAGATCATAATCAACCTATTTTAATCAATGACAAATTAGTGATTAAAACTACAAAAGAAATAATTAAAGATGACTTTGTATTATTAGTAGATAAGAATAAAGAAGTCCATTCTAATAATATTTATATTAAAAAGATTAAATATGATGGAATGGTTTATGATGTTGAATTACCTAAATGGCATGTTTTATTTGTTAGAAGGAATGGAAAGACTGCTTGGTCAGGCAACTGTCGTTGCTGTTGGCTACCTTTTATATGAAATTCAATAGATTATATCAAATTAGACACCTATTTTAGGTGTTATTTTTATTTAAAGGAGGTGAAGAAGATTGTTTAGCTTATTTGCTCTTGTTACTAATAATCAGAAAGAGCCTGAGGGGACTAAAGGAAAGAATGAGAAAAAGTTAGTCTTTAATACTATAGCAACTATTAAAACTAACCAGACTCGTACTGAAGAGTTTGAAGGCAGGGAGTATTTAATTGCACCAGTAGTCGCTGTAATCCCCAAAGTACTTAATGGGGAGCTACTTACTTATGAAGCTCTAGCTTATAGTAAAGCTGGTTGGGAAGGCAGGCCCTTAACTGTTAATCATCCTAAAGATCAAGAAGGTTATGATGTTTCTGCTAACAGACTTGATATTTTACCTAAATATTATATAGGGAGATTTCATAATGTAAACTTTAATTATGAAAGTGAAGAATTAAGTGGTGAAGTCTGGATTGATGTTGAGAAGTGCCAAGAGTTAGGTGGTGAAGCTCTACAATTATATGAAAAGGTAAGAGATGGTGAACCTGTAGAAGTTAGTACAGGTTATTTTAGAATCTTAGAATATGCTGAAGGAGTATATAAAGGTCAGTCTTATTATGGTAAGCAGAAAAATATCTTACCAGACCACTTAGCAATACTACCAAATAAGGTTGGAGCATGCAGCCTTGAAGATGGTTGTGGGATTAATACTAATGAGGGTGAAGACCAAGAAGGTAGTACCTTAAAGATAGATGGTAGTAATTTCTTAGATAAGTTGACTGCTACATTTAATAGTTTTATAGAAAAAATCAAAGGGGGTAATAGTAGTATGAATGAAGAGAAGAGAAAGAAAATTATTAGCAGAATCATTAATTGTAAGGATAGTGGTTTTGCAACTAATAGCCAAGAGTTGTTGGAGGGGATGGGAGATGAGCAGCTATTAACTATTGCAAGAGGAATTAATTGTAATGGTGAGGGTACTCAAAATAATAATAATCAAGATCCTGCTCCACAAAACCAACAGGAACCACAAGAACCTGCTAATAATAACAATAATCAAATTATTGTACCTAATAGTGCTTCTGGAAATGAGGTTTTAAGTCAAGTATTAGAACAACTTAATAATTTAAGTAATACTGTTACTAACATGAGTTCTAAGGTTGATAGCTTAGAAGAGGGAGTAAAGGTCAATGAGAATAAGCAGAAAGAACAGTATATTCAAGTAATTACTAACTCTGAACAGTTTAGTGATTTTACAGAAGAAGAGCTAACAGGGTTAGATAATAAGATGCTAGAGAAGATGGCTAAAAATTGTAGTGCTTATTATGGTGGTCTGGGTGGTCCTATTAATTTATCTAGTTTAACTGATAATTCAGAGGAAGAGATTGAAGAACCAATTCCTGTATTATTAGCTAGTAATGACGAAGGAGACCAAGAGTAAGTAATTACTAATATAAGGAGGTAGATGATTATGAGCAAAGCTGTAATCCAAAGTGTAACACGTGATAAAGAAGGACAAGCAGGAGAGGCCTTAAAGCCTTGCACCTTAGTAGATGCTAGTGTAAGGTCAAATGTAGTCAAACATGGTACTTTAGGGGCTAAAACTCCTGTAGCTGTAGTATTAGAGAGGGATTGGGTAGGACAAGGTGTAGAAGATACTACTATCCCTAGTGGAGATAATTTTAAGTGGAGAGTATTTAGAACTGGTGAAGAGGTTTTAATGTTACTTAAAGCTGGTGAGAGTGTGGCAGAAGGTGCTAGTTTGGAATCAGCAGGTAATGGTGAACTGCAAGCTGTAACTACTGGAACTGCTCTAGTACAGGCCAGAGAGACTATAGATAACAGTACAGGTACAGATGCAACATTTATTAAAGTGGAGGTGTTATAATGGGACAAGCACAATTATCTAATTTAAAACAACTAGGACAAGCTAATAATGCTTTTCAGCAGCTAGTATTAAATGGTGGTAAAATAGGGTCTTTAAGAAACAATGCTATTTTAAGAAAAGATGAATGGAAGGAGGTAGATAAGGCTGTAGTAAGAATCTCTAGACAGAATTTAGTAGCAATTATGGACTTAAAGCAATTTAATCTAACTCGTGATCTAGGTGGTCTTGGAACAACTGTAGATGCTTATGAGAGAACTGGTAAGATGGGGCCTGCTAAGACTGATATGTCAGGTACAACAAGTAATAATGCAGGACACTTGGACTATGATGAGGTAAGCGTACCAGTACCTATTACACACTTGGATTTTAATATTAATATCCGTAGATTATTAGCTGCTAGACAGAATGGTAGAAAGCTAGATACTACCCAAGCAGAAGAGTGTACTGAAAGTGTTGATAGAAAGTTAGAAAAAATGGTATTTGAAGGGGAAAATATCTCTGTAGATGGAGCAAAAATCTTTGGTTATGCCAATGTACCAGGTAGATTTACAGGTACTAAAACCGACTGGTCTAGTACTGTTAATATCTATAATGATGTTAAAGCTCAAATTTTCTATTTACAAGAGAATGGGTTTTATGGTCCTTATGTACTTTATGTCTCTAATGCTGATTTTCCCCGTTTATATAATTATTATGGTGATGGATCAGGGCAGACTGTAATGGATAGACTTTTAAAGCTACCTGGTTTAAGTAAAGTTAGTCTTAGTCCAGGCTGCCCTGATGGAGCTAGTATCTTAGTTCAAATGTCAAAGAAGGTAGTTGACTTAAGTGTTGGTGAAGATATTCAAACTTTAGAATGGACTAATAACGGTGGATTAGAGGTAATTTATAAGGTTTTATGTGCAATGGTTCCAAGAGTTAAGATAGATAAAGAAGGTAAATCAGGAATATGTCACTTTGCTTGATAATTGGGACTTTTATGAGTCCTGTTTATCAAGCTTTTTTTATTTAATAACTAAGGAGGGTTAAGACAATGGGAAAATATAAATTTATTGGTGAAAGGCATTCACATATGGTAGATGGTACAAGAAAGAATCTAAAAAAAGGTGATGTAATAGATCTAACTGCTAAACAGTATCAACATGTAAAAGATAAGTTTGTACCTACTGGAGAAGAGGTAAGCGTTAGTGATGCTGTCAAAATTGAAGGAAGTAGTGTAATTGATAACCAGACTAAAGAGACAACAGTAGATAATACAGCTAGCGAAGGTACTGAAGAACCTAAGGTAGATAATAAAGGTGTTATTGATATGGAGAATATAGAAGAAGTTGTAAAAGAAAAGTACCATAAAGGTGGAGGGTACTATGAGTTACCTAATAGAGAACAACCAGTCAAGAAGGAAGAGGCTATAGCTGCTTATTTAGAATTACAAGAAGAGAATCAAGGGTAACTAATATCAATTCTAAAGTGAAGGTTATAAATAAAAAGGGAGTGAATCAAATGGATAATAATCAAGCAGTAAAAAAAGTTGGTATTGAATTAAGTAATGGTGAAGTAAGAAAGGGAATGGCTATGCTCGGTGTTTATGTTGATTTGCAAGGCAATATGAAAGTAGTGGCTGACAATGTTGAAGTATTAGGAGAACATGGTATGTTAAGAACTCAAAAGGTGATTAATAATTTAATTGATAGTACTGTTAACTCTTCAATTATGAACAGCATTGAAATTGTATCAGGACAGGATATTACTAAACAGCAACAGGTTTCTCAAGAAGAATTAGAAAAAACTAAAGGAGATAGTTCTAAAGAGGTTGCTGAATTGAAGATGGAAGAGATAGAAAATAAATAAGAAGTAAGAAGTAAATAGAAAGTAGGCGATTCAATGAGTACCAGGACTAGTGAAGAAGAAGTAAAAGGGATTATGAAATCAGCACTAGATGAATCTGAATTGACTCCTTTTGTAAGATCAGCTAATACCATTATTAATAATAACTTAGTAGATAAAGGCTTAGATGATGATACTTTAGCTACTATTGAAATGTGGCTGGCAGCACATCTGGCTACAGCTATAGACCCAAGAAATGTTGAGACTAGAGTAATGGATAATCAATATAAAAAAGAGAAACCAAGTACAGGTTTAGGTCTAGATGGTTCTTTTTACGGACAGCAGGTTAAAATCTTTGATACTACAGGTACTTTAGCTAGTTTAGGTCAGAGTATTAAAGAAGGTATGTTTACAGCCTTATAGGAGGTCTATTATGGGTGTTGGTGATTTAATGGATATGGTTGGTTTTGATGATGTAATGAACGAATTTAGCCAAGCACTAAGTAAGGTAGAAAGTGGAGCTACTTGGGTAGTTGGAACTGCTACTTATTATGCGATTCACGTTGAGTTTGGCACTGCTAGTCAAAAGGCACAACCTTATATTAGACCTGCTGCTGAGAAAGTACTAGCTAGATTACATGAGATCGAAAAAGAAGCAAAAGACATGGATGATCTAATTAAAAGAATTGCCCTAGCTATAGAAAGAGAAGCTAAAAAGTTATGTCCTGTCTTAACTGGAAACCTTAAAGCTAGTATTGAAGCTGAAAGGATAGGATAGTATGGAGAATGTAGATCACATATTAAAAAAAGATGGTAAAGATATAATCTTGATCGGTAAGAAGGAGAAGATAAGGGAGGATGAATACGGAGATCCTATTTTCTCACCTTCTACTCAAAATATTAAAGGCTTTATCAAGTATCGTAGAGGTTTTAATGAGACGATAACAGTCGCAGGTAAGGTTAAAAGTATAGATATGGAAGCAATGGTCGCTGAAAGTTTAGGAATTAAAGATAGTAATAATTATAAATTAGAGGTTGATAATATAAAGTATGAGGTTATAATTGCTAATTCTGTAGGTGATGGATTTTTACACTTGATCTGTGAAAGGTGGGGTAGCTGATGGAAGATATGTTAATTATACTTAAAAGACTCTTTGAAGATAACTGGAATCCTACTAATACTTTAGATATTACCCCTAAATTCACTACAGGTTGGTACGATCAGACCTTAAAAGATAATCAAGTTACTATTACAGACCCTACAGAGAATAATAGCTATAGAGGATTTAGTAATAATGGTCCTACGGAAGAGTGGACTGGTAAAGTTGATATTAGTATTTGGACTACTAGAGAGATCTATGACAATCCCAAAGGTTTACTTCATAAATGCAAAGAGGAAATTAAGCGAATTATTAAAGAGAATTATGATAAAGTAACAGGAATTGAGTTGATGCGGTGTACTGCAACCCAAGACTTAAATGATAAAGAGACTAAACCTGTTACTTATCGCAAGTTTATTGAGCTAAGTTATTTATATTATGAGAGATAAAGGGGTGATAAATAATGTGGATAAAGGCCCTTAATCCTAATACTAAGAGGTTAAATATCAAAGGTGTTAGCAAAGAACCTATAATTTTTAGTAGTAAAGGTACTGCTAATGTTACTGAAGAGGAAGGTAAGCAGCTAATTGAGATGTTTGATTCTATAGTTGAACATAATTCTGATGAAGATAAAGTTAAGGAAGAGTTTATTGAAGATGAATTTACTAAGGAAGAGGAAGGTGATTATTAATGCCACAAGAAGGTGGATTGAGGAACCAACGTATTACTTTTATTCGTGAAAGTGAGATAGGTGTTACCCCAACTAATCCAGAGCACAAGTTATTTAGTGATAATATTAGTAGTTTTGATTGGAGTCCTGACGGTAATATCTCAGAACAGAGGGGAATTGGTAGTGTTGACCCTAAGGGCTTTTATGCAGGGGTTGAAAGTCATACTTTAAAAATAGTTTATGACTTACAGAAGTTCTTTATTAAGGGTGGTACCCCTAATGATGCTGCCCATGATGGTATGGTTAGAACTTTAGACAATGAATTACCTGCTTCTCACACTATTATCCAAAGAGAGAAACACTTTACAGGAGGGGTAGCAGGTAATGGTTTTCATACTTATACAGTAGCTCAAGGTGGTAAGGTTGGAAGTGTTAATTTATCAGGTGATCCAGGAAGTAATGACCCAATCCCTGTTACTTTAGATTATACCTTTACTAAGATTAGAAGTTATAAGATCAATCAACCTGCTGCTAGTACAGCCTTAACAGTTAAAGCTAGTGAGTCAGCAGATGAAGGGATTAATATCACCATTGAGGATGAAAGTGCTAATACTAGTGAAACTATAGCTATAACACAAGCAGGGGCTACGACTACAGCTACTTTTGAGAGTATAGATGCTATTTGGTTAGATAGTGAGACCATAGGAACTGTAACTATTGAAGATGGTTCTGGCAATCTGTTAGCAGAGATTAATGGTAAAAGCTCTTATGATGGTATAGAAGGAGATAGAGGTATTCCGCCTTTAGGTAGTGGTAGCTTTGAAACTGAAATTAATAAACCTTATCAGAGATTCTTAGGTGATAAGATAGAAAGACCTTCAGGAACAGAGTTCGCTTATGATATTAATAGTGTAGAGTTAACTATAGACAATAGTTTAGATACTACTGCTGTAAGTAATCGTAAGGGGATGAAGATTACTGAAACCACTAGGAGTATAGAGTTAACTGCAACTATCTTTGGTGAAGCAGCTAGTCACGATAAGATTTTAGAGCATATGCAGGTTATAGGTCAAGATGTAATCTGGACTATGGATAATGGAAAGATAACTATTCCTAGTGCTGTTTTAACTGAAACAGGGGGAAGAAGTATAGAGGAAGGCCAAGCTAGAATGGAGCTTAATAATAAATTTGTCGGTAGAGGCTTAGAGTTAACTGAATTAACTTAATAAACCGATTAAATAATAGGAGGAACTAATTATGAGTGAAGAAAAGCAGAATCAAGAATTAGAAAATCAAGATGAAATTGAAGTACAAGGAACTGAAGAACGTCAGTTTTTACAGTTAGATGATGTAATGGTTAAACGTGATGGTGAAGGTAATAGACTACCTTTAGATCATAAGACTGCTATCGGTTGGGTTAAAATTATTCCCTTTAGTTATGGTGATGCTGAAAAGTATCAAAATGAAATGAAAAATTTGCATGATGTTAGTACAGAGAGAATAGCTGAATTATTTGCAGGTCATATTAATGAACCTGATATGAGTCATTTTACTGCCGAAGATGTGAGATCTTTAAAGCCTAATGTAGTTCAATACTTATTAATGGGCATCTTTGAGGTAAGTAATATGGAAATTAATGTGCAAATAAAAAAAGGGAATAAAGCTGAATTGAAGATGAAAAATACAGAAAAACAATCAAAAAATGAAAAGATAAAAAACTAATAGACCGAGAAGCTGAATTTATAATCTGGCTGCATGAGTTGGGATATTCCTTTATTGGACCCAACTCTTTTTATAAACTATGTTTCTCGGAACTTAGAATGTTGCTACATGGTTGGAATCAAAGGCATAAGTCTGAGGATAAAGATAAAAATAGTACAGAAGAAAAGACAGAGAGACGTAAATATAACCCGAGTCCAAGTACTAAAAGGAATTTCCACAAATTCAAAAATAGATTCAATCTCCATTGATCGAATGATAAGCCAAAAGTGATTAGGTCCTAAAGTGTTATAGATGTTCGTTTTGAAACTAAAATCAAAAATAGAGGTGATAGAAATTTAAGTCCACTCGCAAACCACTGTGGCTTGCCCTGTGGTAAGAGTGGACGGTCTTGACTTTATTCTTTATGCTTTTTAAGTAAATCTTTAACAGCCTCATCAAATAATTTG
>Ga0163224_100130_pt1 | contig 12091 bp, 12 predicted proteins | sample MSEWel2016_03_03_FD_113141 | JGI IMG/M metagenome (GOLD analysis project Ga0163224, IMG submission 113141) | Subsurface microbial communities from deep shales in West Virginia, USA - MSEEL Well Study Marcellus 5H_2016_03_03 ... | reverse complement strand
ATTTACCACTATTGCAGACACTAACTTAGGAAAAGTAAGCGGAATTTAATATTAATCAAGTCTCACTATAAATAATTTACATCCCGAAATTAACCCGCAAACTCACACTCCCACCTTCAAACTCATCCAAATCATATTCACTCAAGCCCCAACCATCATCTAAATCATAACTCATAAAATATCCTAAGGAACAATCTATTCCTATAACTGGGGTTAACTGATGATGAAGATTGATAGTAGGCTCCAATAAGAGAAAATCTTTCTCTAAAGTACTACCAGTCGCCTCTGAAAAAGGATCTCCCTTATGATGCAATAACTCCAATCTACTACGTCCATATCCTATCCCAGTTCCAATAGAGATATCTGTATTTTTCTTCATATAGATGCCCCGTTGATAGATAAAGCCACCATAGGTCAAGGATAACTCAGCCGTCTCACCATTGCTACCTCTACTCCTATTTCTACCATGGAGGAGATAAACTCCATAGATATTCCCATTTCTGACTCCTCCTACCCCCTCAATTCCATAAAGCATCATCGGCTCATCTAAAGCAGGAAAGTCCACATCAGCAGTAGCCAATAAACTATTTATCTGATCTAAATTCAACTCTAATCTCTCTACTTTCAATCCAACCCCTGCCCTAATATAGAGGGGCAATTCATTCTCCATCTCCACCTCTACTATCTGACCAGACTCCTCCAACTCTTCATAACTGTCAGCAAAAGCAGGTACAGAGAGTATGATTACAGCAAATATTATCATTAATAACCTCTTCATCAAAGTCACCTCTATATATTAAACTCCATTAATAGATTTCTAGCTTAAAGCCCTTCTTCCTTCCAGCAAGTTTATCCATTAAAACCATTGGATAACTCTTTGTATTACTTTCTACTCAACTCCCATCAATATTTTAATCTGATAGACCTGCTTATTATAATTAACTAAACTATTAATATAATCAACCCTCTTCTCTTCTAAATCAACCTGTTGACTAAGTAATTCATCGATAGAAATCAGACCAGATTTATACTTATAATCTGCAATCCTTAACTTCTCCTCTAAATTGGCTATAGCCTTCTTATAGACAGACATCTTAACTTGATAATCTTCTAACTTCAGAAAAGCATAATCAACATCAAAGCTTATATCCTCTCTAATATCTTCTAATTCCTTGGTCAATCTAGTCAACTCTATTTTAGACTTCTTAATATCCTGCTTCTGTTTTTTCTTATCATAATTATTAAAACTATAATCTAACTTCATCGCTACTCGATAATCACTCTCATAATCACCATTATCCTTCTCCCAAACCGCTCCCCCAAGTAATTTTAAGTCAAAATCTCTATCCTTCTCTAGCTTATCAATCAAATCTTCTTCCTTCTTCTGCTTTAAACTTAAGATATCTATCTCTAACTCATTACTACAAGCTAGCTTCTTAGCTTCTTCTGCTAATGTATTAAATTCTAAAATCAATTCACTATCAGCAAAGCGAACCTGCTCTGATAAGTCCACCTTCAACTCTCTTGCTAAATCTTTTAAAGCCACTCTATATTCAGAATTCAGTTGTCTTAAATCCAATTCATTCTCTTCTACTTGAAGTTTGGCTTCCTGCTTGTCAAGTTCAAGAACTCGACCTGTCTCAACCCTTGCCCTAACAATCTTCAAAGTGGCTTGACTCTTCCTTAAAGACTCTTCTTTAACCTTAATCTCTTCTCCCAACTCAATTACTTTATAATATTTATCGATAACCGCTTTCTTTAACTCATCTCTTGACTCCTTGACCTTCTTCTCTGCTTCTAAAAGTGCCCGTCTCTTTTTCATCAGCCCCTGCTTATAATCATCTTCAAGGTCATAATCCTTTAATAGATAATGGTTATAAGTTAAACTACCACTACTACCTTCTAACTCAAAATCATCATTACTATCCTTCTCCAGTAAATTTTGACTTAGGGTCAGGCTATCATCAGGTGAAAAGTTCTTGGTCAAAGAAAGCTTAGTTAAATCATTACTTCCTCCTTTTAAGCCATCCCACTTATCACCATCTTCCTCCCAGAGACTATAATCACTTGCTACATTAACCTCAAAATCTTTGCCAAAATGCTTTTGATATAACTCTAAATCTACTCTCTTCTCTTGATATAACTTTTGAAGAGCCTCTAACTCTGTGTCCTTATCTAAAGCCAAGTCCATGGCATGCTGTAAAGTTAAAACCGCTAAAGAATCATTAGCAAATACAGAACTGGACATCAAGAGGACTACTACTATTAACAGAAATATCTTCTTCACAATTCTTCGCCATCTCAGCTAAAACATCTGATATGGCTTCCCCCTTCCTAATACTACATTCAGTTAGCAGTATATTAAGCTAAATTAATTAAATATCCACTATAAATTCTAAAATCTCTATTTAACTATCTCTACATCTACATTGAAGTTTGGTAATAAAAAGTCATCATAATCATCTATAGAGACTTCAATAAGTACTATAGTCTCTCCCCCATCCTTAATAGCCATATTTGAAATTCTCATCACCTTACCATGGTACTTCCTCTTAGAGTCTGCTAAAGGTACAATAGTAGCTTCAGCCCCTACCTTGATATCTTTAATGAACTCTTCTGGAACCTCTGCCTCTACCATCACTGTAGATAAATCCATAATATCCAATAGCTTATCCTTATAATCACTACCGATTATATCACCATCTACTACCTCAAGATTATGAACAACACCATGGTCTATATCTACTACTACCTTATCTCCTGCTAAATAACTCTTAGCAAATAGTTTATCCTCTAAAACCTTAATATCACTCTCTAAATTCTTAATCTCAATCTTTTTAGCCAAAGAGTCCTTCTCCAACATAGAGCGATTCTCTTTCAAAGATAACTTCAAAGAAACTATCTTATTCTCCTTTAGCTCAAGTTCTTTCTGCAAATTTTCAATCTCATCCCTCTTATCCTCTTTTAATTTCTTCAATGAAATCTCTAAATTAACTAGATTTTCATCCTCTTGGTCATACTTCTTCTCAAATTGATCAAACTCATATTGAGGGATAGCACCTACTGCTAATAAATGCTCTTTATCGGCCAATTCTTTCTTTACCTGCTGATATAATTTTTTAGCAAATTTAATTTCACTTAATAACTTCTGGATATCTGCGCTACTTTCGTTCTTCAGCTCATTTCTTTTTCTAGTCAGCTTCTCTTTATCCTGTTGATATAAAGACTCTTGAGTCTTTAATTGAGCTTGCAAGTCTCTAATATTTATCTCAGACTGCTCTTTAATAGATTCTAGCTCCTTTTTAGCAAGCTCCAGTGCTTCCCTCTTATTCTCTAACTTCTCCATCATTTCCGTTAAACTTAAAGTAAGGAGTACATCCCCTTTATTAACCTTCTGCCCTTCTACTACATTAACGTGATCAACTCTAGCAGAGAAATCTAGCCCAATAGTCCTTTCTTCCTTGATCTTTACTTTACCAAAGGCTTCTATTGTATCTATGACATTCTCTTTAGCTGGCTTAGTTACTGGTGCCGTCACTTCTTGGGCTTTTTTATCACCACAACCCACTATAGTTACTGTAAATAGAATTATCATTGCCAAAATTAAAGTATTCTTAGTAACTACCTTCATCATTCACACACCTTTCCATCTTTTAACCTTATAATTCTCGTTCCATATTCAGCAGATCTTTCAGAGTGAGTTACCTGTACAACTGTCTTGTTCTGCTCCTGATTAATCCTTTTAAATAGCTCCATAATCTCCATTCCTGTCTTACTATCAAGGTTTCCAATAGGCTCATCAGCTAAGATAACTTCAGGCTTATTAATCAAAGCTCGAGCAATAGCCACCCTCTGCTGTTGCCCCCCTGAAAGCTCCCTTGGGGTATGCTTTCTTCGGTCACTTAAACCTACAATCTCCAATATCTCATCTAAATCACCTTGATGTTCCTTCATCGCTTTACCATCAAGCAAGATAGGCAAGAGAACGTTCTCTTCTACATTGAGGTTAGGAATTAAGTTATAAAATTGAAATACAAAACCCAGCTCCCTTCTTCTCATGATACTCTCTTCTTTATCCTTCATTACAGCCAACTCTTTACCATTGACCTTGATACTCCCAGAACTGGGCTTATCTAATCCACCTAATAAATACAGAAGGGTACTCTTTCCTGAACCTGAAGGCCCCATAATAGAGACAAACTCCCCTTCTTCAATAATCAAGTTAATATCCTTCAATACCTCTACCTCTAATTCTCCCAGTTTGAAATTCTTATATAAGTTAGTAGTTTCAATCATGAATATAGTCCTCCTTTCATTTGAGCTAATAGCCTAGTTATTCATATTTAATAGCTTCAATAATATTTAATTTTGAAGATCTTAGAGCAGGGCTGATAGAAGCTACTACCGATATAACCACTCCTAACATTACTGCTGTAATAAACATAGTAGGAGAATAGTGCATCTTTAGACTAGTGTTATTAGCTTTAAGAACAAACTTTACTATCTCTATAAACATCCACCCACCAAAGATTCCAACTAAGCCACCGATCAAACCACTAGTCATCGTCTCTATCAATATCATCTTAATGACCTGCCCTTTACTCATTCCTATAGAACGAAGTACTGCTAAACTTCTCTTTCTACTGATAAAACTAACAATAAAATTATTAAAGACTCCAAATACACCTATAATCATTGCTATTAAAGAGAACCCTTTGAGAATAATAAAGAGCTGATTATTTGATTCCATATTTCTAGTTTTAATACTTTTTACAGTATCAATCCAGATATAATCTCGAGCAAATTTATCTTTAATTGCTTGCTTAACCTTCTCTGGGTCTTTAGAGGTTTTTAAATAAATATCTCCATAATACTGCAACCCCATATCTACCTTTAGATAATTTTGGGGAACCAATGCTATATCACCATCGCGCATTACGGTATCGATAAAACCAATGACTTGATATCTCTTTCTACCCCGTTTAGTCTTTAAAGTAAGGAACTCTCCTACTTTAATCCCTAACTTTTCCTTAAGTATATTGGTAACTAAAATCTTTCTTCCTTCCTCCATTGCCTTGATTATCTCTTCTTTATCACTACTAACATCAAAGTTCCAATAATCGAAGTACTCTTTAAAATCTACTCCATAGATTGTTTTGATTTTATAGTCTCTTTCAAGGAGTTGAACATTCCATTTTTTATAACTTCCATAAGTCTCTTCTACACCATCAACAACTCTTAACCTTTGCTCTAATTGCCGATCCCCTCTAGGGTGCCACATAAAGATATCAAACTGGGCATCACCATATACACTACTTATCTCTATGGCAACACTCTGACTTAAAGTATTAATCATCAATAGACTAGCAATCCCAATGGTCAATAACGAGATATTATTCATAATATTCTTATTGTCACGGAGATTTTTGGCTGCTAGAATACCTTCGTTACCAAAAATATAAGTATATATTCGTTCAAAAACCATTACAAATAGATTAGTAATCCTTGGAATAGAGATAATAATCCCTACCCCTACAAGTAACATACAACTAACATCTATCAACATAGCCTGTTTACCAGCTACAAAACGGGGAATTATTAATGAAATTATTATTAAGCCTACTCCCAAGATCGGCTTCCAGCTTCTCTTCTTAGACTTATTATCGATATTATTAAGAACTATATCCTTAACAGGGATCTTAGAGACCTTAATAATTGGAATCAATGAACTGATTACAGATATAATCACTGCCATTAAAAAGGATGATAATAACTGAGTTGAAGTAAAGGCCATCTCAGCATTTAGCTTGGTTGATGACCAAGGATTCTTAGCCAAAACATTGGTCATACCATAAAGTATTATAAAGCCTATTCCACAACCAAGTATCCCTCCGATAATTCCATACATAAAGCTCTCTAGCAATAATAATAGATTGGTCATCTTTTTGGTGGCACCTATACTCCTAAAAGTCCCTATCATCGGTAACCTCTCCATAGTAATTACCTTAAAGGAAGTATAGATAATAAAGATACTGATGAAGATAACTAAGGGTAGCATCATCATAAACGGAGCTGTAGTACTCTTGCTATATTCCTTAATTTGAGCTCTGGTTACAGTCTTTCTAACAGTATATCTATGATACTTTTCAGATAAGCTCTTAATTGCCTCATCTACACCAATACCTTCTTTAGTTTTTAGATAGATCTGCGAAACTCTACCTCTAGCATCATAGAGTTTAGCCAACTTCTTTCTAGGAACAACTGCCCTAATATTCTGACCTCCTGGTCTAAATAGCCCTTGAGATACCGCAATTGCCGATACTATAAAGCGATATTTCTCATTATTTACCTCCAAATCTATTTTGTCACCTAAGGCTAGACCATATTTATTGGCATCAGCTCTCCCAACAATCAATTTATTCCCTACAAAAGGCTCTAACTCAGCCTTTTCTTCTATAATAATCGGATTCATCTTCTGCAAATCATCTAATTCATAGCCCTGCAAATCAATATTGACCTTCTGATGTTTAGAGTAATTATATGAGGAACTCATATCCATAGTACCTACAACGTATTCAAATTTATCTTTCAATTGCTCTGCTTGGTAAGCATAGAAGAAATCTGAAGGTGATCTATGGTTAGCATAGATCATAATCTCTGCTGTACCAAAATACTTCTTCAAACGTTCTATCTGCATCTTCTCTACTGTACTAGAAATAGCCAAAGAAGCAAAGAATAATGCTGAAGATAGTGCGATTGAAAAGAGAATCAGAAAGGTTCTAAACTTCTTCTCTCTGATATTCTTCAATGTGAATTTTAATAGTATTCCCACTCTTACACCTCCTCTAATAAAAATAAAGTATAAAGATTGCTATAGATATATGAAGCTTAGGCTTTATATAAAAAAGCGACCTTTAAAAGATAGGTGGTTAGAGGTTAAGAAAAGCCAATCACCTAACCATCTAAACTCTAATCGCCAAAGTAAAAACTGTCGCAATCTCCCCATATATTCTTGTATTTAAATTTAGATTGATAAGTCTATATTTTATGATTAAATCAAAAAAGACAATATCAATCATTTACATTATATCCATCTAGAGTAAACTTGTCTAATAATTAATAATAAAAAAAGACAAACCTGAGTTTGCCTCTAATAATAGTATATCGTATAGAAATATTTTTAAAAACAGATATTCAACTCTAAAATATATAAATTATAGCTTGCCTAATAACCTTAAATTCTCTAAATGAATCTTCTTATATTTGGAATCTAGATACCCTTCAGTTTCATTATTGATTAAACTAATAATATACTCCAAATTATCCTCAATTAGAGATTTGTCACTTATTTCACCATGACCTGGAATCACAGTAATAACCTCTAATTTCTGATACTTCTCTAAAGTCTTTTGGTAGCTCTTAATATCCTTATCCTGCAAATAAGGTATTGGTGCCTCTAAATTATCACCAGCAAACAATACTCCCTCTATCAAATCGACACAACTAGCAGAACCTTTAGTGTGACCAGGGCTATAAAAAAATTTAACCCCTTCCTCATAAAAAGTCAGCTCATCACTAAAAGTATTGGTTGGAGGAATTATATTGACCTCACCCATTCTATACTCTGAGTAGACCTCTAGCTCCTGCTTAGCTTTATCAATTATATTATTTCGACATAATTCATGAGATAGGATTAAGTTAGTATCAAAGGTACAATTTCCCCAGATATGATCCCAATCATAATGAGAATTAAAGACTATAATCGGCTTATTCCTAAAATTCATCTCAATATATCGTTTAACCTCTTTCATCGATTCTGGTCCTAAGAAGGTATCACAGACAAAAACATAATTTTTGGCATTAATTACATAGACATTTGTAGTTACTCCAAATCCTGTATCCTGTAAATAAAAGAAGGTAAAGAGTACCCCTCTTCTACCAATACGTGTTATCTCCATTATTACTCCTCCAATTATAAGCTGCTAAATTGTAGTAACAAGTGATAAGTGACCAGAAAATACTAAATTTTTAGTAAATCATCAAAATACCTATCTTATATCACAGAATTTTTATATTTTTCAACTCCATTTTCACCTAACCCCACTATCAAATCAACAATATACTTTCCATCTATAACTAAACTCTCATCTAAATCAGCTAGAGGAATTAGTACAAAGGCCCTTTCTGCAATTCGAGGATGGGGAATAATCAAATCATCGGTCTGCATATCTAAATCACCATATAATAAAATATCGACATCTATCGTCCTTGGTCCCCACTTTACTAGCCTTTTACGTTTAAGCTTAGCTTCAACCGACTGACAATTCTCTAATAATTCTTGAGGAGATAATTCAGTTTTTAGCTTTAAACATAAATTTAAGAAGCTATCTTGCTTATTATACCCCCAAGGCTCAGTTTCATAAACCTTGGATACCTCTAGTAAATCAGTTTTAGAAAAATCTTTAATCAAATCGATTGCCTGCTTTAAATTCTCTTCTCTATCACCTAGATTAGTACCTAAGCCTAAATATACAATATTCATCTTAAAACTCCCCTTTAGTCATTATTAATTCCTTCCTCTAAAGATTTCAACTCCTACATGGTCAAAGATTCCTGGAATGGGAGCTTCTGGTTTCTTGACTCTAACCATTATCTCTTCAACTTTTGTAAATTCCTCCAAAATTCTATCAGCTATCTTTTCAGCTAATGCCTCAATCAGTTGATATCGCTCCTCTTCACATATCCCCTTAACTACTTCATAAACAAGAGCATAACTGACCGATTGATTCAGATCATCACTCTTTCCAGCAGATTCTAAATCTAAATATAACTCCAAATCTATAAAGAACTTCTGCCCCAACCTATTCTCCTCTACCAATGCTCCATGATAGCCATAAAAAGATAAATCATTTAGAATAATCTTATCCATAATCTCACTCCCTCAATTAAGCATAAGTTTAAATTTGAGTCTAAGTACGTTCTGAAAACAGTTATCTTTAATAGTTGACTTAAACTCAAACTCAGACTATCCTTTACTCTCCACTAAATCTAATTTTATTTTTTTAACTATACACTATTCACTATCAACTATAAACTGTTAACTGTTATCTCACTATCGCATCTGTTACCTTTGCTGCCCTTAAATTCTCTTGTACATCATGGACTCTAACTATATCTATCCCTTGCATAATTGCCATTACAGTGGTAGCCACTGTACCTTCTACCCTCTCTTTGGGTGGCAAGTCCAAGATACGACCTATCATCCTCTTTCTGGAGGCACCAAGTAAAAGTGGATAGCCCAACCCCTTTAATTTTACTAGATTTCTCATAATCTCTAAATTCTCTGCTTGAGTAGTCCCAAAACCTAACCCTGGGTCTAAGATTATATTATTATCTTTAACCCCAGCCTCTTTAGCCAGTTTAATACTCTTATTTAGAAAATCAATCATTGCTTCCATAATATCAGTACGCTCTTGATTATCCCGACCATTATACATGATTATCACTGGAACCTCATAATCAGCTACTACCTTAGCCATCTTTCCATCCCACTGCAAGCCCCAGATATCATTGATTATATCCACACCCATCTCCAAAACTGCCTGAGCCACCTCTGGCTTATAGGTATCAATAGAGATTGGAACATCAACCTTATCTTTAATAGCCCTAATTACAGGCTTTAATCTCCTAATCTCCTCTTCTGTTGATACCTTCTCTGCCCCTGGTCTAGTGGATTCAGCTCCAATATCGATAATATCTGCCCCTTGCTCAACCATCTCTTGGGCACGAGAAACTGCATCCTCAATATTAAAATAGTCTCCTCCATCAGAGAAGCTATCAGGTGTAACATTTAAAATCCCCATAATATAAGTTCTCTTCCCAAATTCAAACATCTTGTCCACCCCTTTATTAAATACAGTGACGGGTGATGAGTAACTAGTGACGAGTTAAGAACTTAATTACTATATATAAGGCGAAAAATAATTATCAGCAACGAATCACTCTAATTTACACGAATTTAAAACAAAAGTAATTCTAAACTATTAATTTATTCTTTTTCCTTTAATTCGTGTGATTCGTGTTAATTCATTGCAAAAAAGATTTTGAATTCTTTAAGGAGAATATTAGTTCAATTTATATAATAACTAGTTACTAGTTACTCGTCACTCACTACTCTTTACTGCCCTTTATCAAATTGATTATCTCAGCCCTAGCAGCACTATCCTCTTTAAAGAGACCCCTTGCTGCCGAGGTTACCGTTCTACTTTCAGTCTTTCTAATCCCTCTCATCGTCATACACATCTGCTCTGCCTCTACAATTACTAAAACACCTAGAGGCTCTAAGACGTTAACGATAGCATCAGCTATCATCTTGTTCATCCGCTCTTGTAATTGTAGCCTCCTAGCTACCGTCTCTACCAACCTAGCTAAACGAGAGAACCCAGTTATTCTGCCTCCCTTAGGAATATAAGCTATATGTACCTTCCCAAAAAAGGGGATTAAATGGTGTTCACAGATAGAATAAAAACTGATATCCTTGACCATTATCATGTCCTGATACTCTTCATCCTCAGAAAAGAACTCCAGATGCTCCTCTGGCTGTTGATTAGTCCCTGACAAGATATCTTGATACATCTCAGCCACTCGCTCTGGAGTTCTCTGCAATCCATCTCTAGTAGGGTCTTCACCAATAGCCTCTAATATATCTCGCACCGCTCTTTCTATCTTCTTCTTATCCATCTACTCCATCTCCTCTATCCCATATGCTTGATGATTAAATTCACTGACCAAGCTATCAAACAAACTATTCTGCTTGTCATACTCTATCTCTTCTATATTTCTGACCTTCATTAAATCCATTAAGCTATTTGTTAAGAAAGCAAAATCAAAGTCAACAATCTCATTTATATTGATCTTCTCCTGCTTAACTTCAATATCCAGCTTCTTAGCAGTCTCAATAACCTTAGCTCTGATTATCCCAGGAAGCAACTCTAATTCTTTTGAAGGTGTATATAATACTTCATCTTTGATAAAGAAGGTATTACTAATACTTCCTTCAAGTATCTTGTCATCTGTGTTTAATAAGAGAGCTTCATTATAGCCACTACCTAAAGCTTCCCGCCTAGCATAGATATTCTCCCAATAGTTAGCCGTCTTATGGCGATGTAAAGGGCTACTCCCTCGTTTAAAGGAAGCTACCTTGACTCTATAACCCTCTTCATAATCAGCAGCAGAATAGTTGATATCTCTTAAAGAAAAGTTATAACCTGCTGCACAGATAGTTACCCGTAAAGCTTGATACTTTACTCCTCCACTATAGTCTAGTATCTCATAGATTAACTCTTCCTTGCTCATTTCAAAAGGTACTTTAAGCTCTTCAATCGAACTATACAATCTCTCCAGATGCTCTTTTAAGAAGATAGGTTGACTATTCCAAATTTTTATCGTCTCAAATAACCCTATCCCAAACTTAGCTAACTCACTATCAAAAGCTATATTATTCTTCATAATATCCCCTAACTGTTCTCATAATAGATTCTGCTTTATCTAAAGTCTCTTGATACTCTTCTTTAGGATTTGAATCCCAAGTTATCCCGCCACCAACTTGGAAATAAATCTGATTCTTCTTCTTAACGATTGTTCTAATAGCTATATTCAAATCCAAAGAACCATCAAAGCCAAGATACCCTATAGCCCCGGTATAGACACTCCTCTGTGTAGGCTCCAATTCATCGATTATCTCCATGGCTCTTATCTTCGGTGCCCCAGTAATCGACCCTCCAGGGAAAGTAGCTTCAATCAAGTCAACCAAATCCTTATCCTCTCTCAACTCTCCTTGGACTGTTGCTACCAAATGATGGACATTAGTGTACTCCTCCAGCTTAAATAACTCAGGAACCTTAACTGTTCCTACCTTAGAGACCTTCCCCAAATCATTCCGCTCTAAATCCACTATCATCAACAACTCTGCTCTATCCTTCTCACTATTTAAGAGCTCTGATTTTAAAACTTCATCCTCATATGCTGTCTTTCCTCTTGGTCTAGTCCCCTTAATCGGTCTAGTCTCTACAATTCTGTCTCTAACCTGAAT
>Ga0163224_100127_pt1 | contig 12175 bp, 10 predicted proteins | sample MSEWel2016_03_03_FD_113141 | JGI IMG/M metagenome (GOLD analysis project Ga0163224, IMG submission 113141) | Subsurface microbial communities from deep shales in West Virginia, USA - MSEEL Well Study Marcellus 5H_2016_03_03 ... | reverse complement strand
TCACGCCAGATATAATAATCACGATAGGGATTATCCTTAGACTTACTTGCCTCAATAAACCAAGGGTGCTCATCAGAGGTGTGGTTAACGACTAAGTCCATAATAATTTTGATACCACGCTCTTTGGCTTGAGCTATCAATTCATCCATATCCTCCATAGTCCCAAACTCAGCAGCAATATCTCGATAATCAGAGATATCATAACCATTATCATCCATTGGTGATTTATAGACCGGCGATAACCAAATCACATCAACTCCTAACTTCTCTAAATAGTCTAATTTTTCAATAATTCCCCGTAAATCTCCAACACCATTTCCTGTCGTATCCTTAAAGCTCCGTGGATAGATTTGATATACTACTGCTTCATGCCACCACTTTCTTTCCATCTTTATCCCTCCTAAATAAGTTAATTAGATCTTATAAATACTTAAATTTAAAGTAAAGCTTAATGAGTATAGTGCGACACTTTTCACTTTGGTAGTTAGGGGTTAGGTGGTTAGGTAGTTGGATTTTCCTAACCACTACCCACCTACCTCCTAAATGTTGCTTTTTCACTATATACCCTATATTTAAGTTTAATTATAAACAATAGAGATTATAGAAAATAAACTAGTTTAAACGTTTAAACTACTGCTAAAAATAAACTACTCTTAACTAGAGCAGCTTTTAGATTTACTAATATTCTTATGTCAGATTATAACATTAGGTAATTCTATTGTAAAGAAGATTTTTAAAATTTCAATGCAGATATGGGATTTCTAATATTAAAATCTTCCCACATCCACATTGATATTTAGACCTCTTTAATAATCTCTATTTACAACTATATCAGCTAAATCTGTTAATATCTGATGATATGGATTACCTTCTAACCCCTTAATCCTATCTTTAGCCTTATTGATATAATCTTTAGCTATTTTCATAGTATAGTCTAAAGCACCATTATTAGTTATAATCTCTTTAATCTCTTGACTATTATCTACTGGATCATCTAATAGCTCTGCTAGCTTCTTGCCTGAGCTACTCTCATAAAGTGTATATAAGATTGGTAAGGTATAGACACCTTGAGTAAAATCATTTCCTTCTGGCTTACCAATACTACTACTACTTTTGCTAAAGTCAAAAAGATCATCGACCAATTGGAAGGCCATCCCTATATAACGTCCATAATGGGCAAGATCTCTAATTTGTGCTTTAGATAAGCCTGCACTACCTGCCCCTAAAGCACAGCTTCCCTCAAATAACAAAGCAGTCTTACTCTTAATCCTTTTAAAATAACCCTTATAGGTTACATCTAAATTATATCTATCTTGATGCTGTTGAATCTCACCTTCACAGATCTGCCTAATCACCTTAGATACCTGCTTTAGCTGTTGCTGTGTAGCCTCTCCAGCTAAGATATCAAAGGTCAAAGTAAAGAGATAATCACCAGCAAAGACAGCTACATCCTTACCATATTTTGCTTGTACTGTTTGGGAACCACGCCGTAAGTTGGCATCATCTATAATATCATCATGGATTAGGGTTGCCATATGGAGAACCTCTAAAGCAGCAGCCAATGACCATACCTCTTTTTTCTTATATTCACCAAACTTGGCTGTTATCATCAGTAAAGCAGGTCTAACTCTCTTCCCACCTGATTTAGCCAAATCACAAATAGCCTCTTGAATCAAAGGCTGCCTACTGACTAAAGAACTCTGTAAATAATCTTCAAATTCTATTATCTCTTCTTTAATAAGGGGAAATCTATCCCAAAACACCCTCTATCACCTACTTTAAATAATTTATATATCAATTTGCCAAGGTATATTTATTCTTTTTAGTAAGTTTGAACTTATCCTTTAAATTAGCTGTAACATAGATTTGATTCTCTTCAGTAATCAAAATTGCCTCTATACCATCCAATTGATTAACCAGCTCTAGACCATGCTTTATTCCTAGAATATAGACTGCTGTAGATAGGGCATCAGCATCAAAGGAGCTTTCAGCTATAATTGTAGCACTGATAACTCCATTTTTAGCTGGATAACCAGTCTTTGGATTTAAGATATGATGATATCTAACACCATCCTCAATGAAATAACGCTCATAATTACCTGATGTTACTACCGTTTTATCTTTCAAACTGACAACACCAACTACTTCACCACGGCTTTTGGCCTTAGGATCTTGAATTCCTACCTTCCAATTAGAACCATCAGGTTTAGTTCCTAGAACAGATACATTGCCACCAAGACTGACATAAGCACTCTTGACCCCCTGACTCTTTAGAAATTCAATCACCTTATCAGCTGCATACCCTTTAGCAATTCCACCTACATCCAAAATCATGCCCTCTGTTGTTAGGCTAATACTTTTATTATCAGGATTTAACTGTATCTGCCGATAATCTACTAGTTTCAATTTAGCTGCTAATTCTTCCTTAGCAGGAACCCTCTGCTTCTCACTACCTATCCCCCATAATTTAACGACTGGACCGATGCTAGGGTCAAAAGACCCTTGGCTTAGTTTAGCATAATTTAAAGCCTTATCGATCACTAGGTAGGTATCATCACTTACCTGAAAACCTTTTTGACCAGCTAAGTTATTAACTTGGTTAATCTCGCTACCTTCAATGTTTAAACTCATCTTCTGCTCTAAGTGATCTATTAAAGTAAAAGCTTCTTTAACTGTACCCTCTAGATTCTTGCCATAAGCCTTTAGTTGAACTATCGTTCCCATCTTATAATCACTTTTTAAAGTAAAATCTTCACTATTATTGGCGGAGCATCCTAATAAAGTTATGCTTATCAATAGGATCAAACAAAAAAATTTAAAGTATCTTTCTTTATTTAATTTCACTTTTATCACCACATATCCTTTTTAAAATTTTATCAATAAAACCTAGAAATTAGTGATTCTAACCAAAAACTCGACCTTGTTCTTGTTAAGCGTTATTTATCCAAAATTTAACTAGTAGAAAAAGCTAGTTTACCACTACATCTAAATCTAATAATATCATTAAATCAATTCTATCCTCAACCCCTTTTATCCTGCAAAAGATCATAATCTTTTATAAAACTATAAAGGAATTAGAAAATTATCAGCGAAATATATTAAATAGAGAATTAATCTATTCTCTTAAAATTTATATTTTTTCAAAGGAGGGAAGAGATGAGTAAAAAGATTGTTATTCTAGGAGCTGGTTATGCTGGGATTAAGGCTGCTAAAACCCTTAATAAGAAGTTTAAAAAGGACAACTCTGTTGAAATTACTCTAATCGATCAACATCAACATCATATCTTATTAACTGAACTACATGAGGTTGCTGGTAATAGAATCGATAGTAATGGAGTAAAAGTCTCCTTAGCTGAGGTCTTTGATAATACTAAAGTCAACCTAGTCCAAGATAAAGTTACTGGTATTGATACTGATAAACAACAGTTATTATCTGAAAATTCTATATATAACTATGATTATTTGGTCTTAGCAGTAGGTAGTGAGCCAACATACTTTAACATACCTGGAATGGAAGAACATGCTTTTGATCTCTGGTCTTTAGAGGATGCTAAAGAAATCAATGGACAGATTCGTACTATGTTCAGTTTGGCCTCTCAAGAGAAGGATATCAACAAGCGTAAAGAGCTATTAACCTTTACTGTTGGTGGTGGTGGCTTCACTGGAATAGAGGTAGTTGGAGAGATTGCTCAATGGACAGATGATTTATGTAAATTATATAATATTCCAAAAGAAGAAGTCAGCATTAAAGTTATTGAAGCTATGGATAAGATTCTTCCTGTATTAAGCAAAAAAAGAATTGCTAAAGCAGAGAGATATCTTAGAAAAGAACTTGGAGTAGAGCTTCTTTTAAATTCTACTATCTGCAAAGTAGAAGAAGATGGTGTAATTATTAACAGTTGTCAGTTAGAAGGAAATCATATTGTTGATACACCTCAACAAGAAGATACAAAGATCAGAACTCAAACTCTAATCTGGACTGGTGGAGTTAAGGCTAAAGAGTTTGTAAAAAAATTAGGATTAAACTTAAATCATCGTGATAGAATCGAAGTAAATAACTATCTACAGACATCTATAGAAAATATCTATGCCATTGGAGATAATACTTACTTTGAAACTGACGATAACTGGGTTATGCCCCAATTGGTTGAGGCTGCTGTACAGGCAGGCAAATCTGTTGCTAATAATATCTATGCAGAGATTAGTGGCAAAGAGTTAAAGGAATTTAAACCACAATTACATGGAGTAATGGTCTCTATAGGGGCTAATTATGCCGTAGCAGAGCTTAAACCTACTCCAAAAATAACTCTACCAATATCAGGATTTTTGGCAATGATGACCAAGCATCTGATCAATATGCATTATCTATTTGAAGTTAATGGTTTGAGTTTGATTTGGGAATATATTGAACATCAATTTGCTGATGTTAAAGGAGGTATTGGAATGCTAGTAAGACACTTATCTAAAAAGTCAGGTACTTATTGGTTGGCTATCTTAAGAATCTTCCTAGGATTGAGGTTCTTAATCGAAGGTATTCATAAAGTACAAGAGGGTTGGTTGACTGGATCTGAAGGGCAACTGGTTTCTGGAGCCTCTTCAGTCTTATGGAGTGATGGTACACCCCAAATCTATATTGATTTAATGAAGACCTTTGTTGCCCCAAATCAAGTACTATTCCAAAAAGTACTTGTGCTTACTGAACTAGGTGTAGGTCTTAGTTTAATCTTTGGCTGCTTAACAGTCTTAGGAGGACTTGCAGCAATGGGAATGAGTGCTAACTTTATCATCGGTGCTTTAGGATCAGAGGCAGGAATCTGGGAGCCAGTCTGGTTATTCTTAATCTCTTTAACCATGCTTTCTGGTGCTGGTAAAGCCTTTGGGCTGGATTATTATTTAATCCCTTGGCTATTTAATCTATCTAAAAAACCAGTAAATTATGATAAAGACATTGCAGTTTAGCCTTTGCTCTTTAATTTTTCTAGGCTAATTCCAACTATTTTTGGTGGTTTACTAGGATGAGTAGTAGTAATTCTGTAGACAAGGATTAATCTGATAAATTATTAGCTCATTAATTATTTACAAATCTATCAATAATTACTAAAGCTTATAAGATAATATGTATTTGCAAATACATATTATCTTACTATATCTTAATTATTGGACAAGATGACTAGTTATTTACATAGAATCTTGTCTGATAATAAATATTATTTTTTAGGAGGAAGATAAATATGAGGAAATTTTTTAGTTTAAGTCTAATATTCTTATTATCACTGGTAGTATTAGCAGGGTGTGGTGGAAATCAAACTGCTACAACTGAACAAGAGCCTAAAGAAGAGGTTGATACTGTAACAACAGCATCGATAGTAAGTGATGAGGCTGCTTTTGTAAAAGCTATCAGCAAAGATGGAACTTGGATTATTGCTACTTTAAATAACTTATCTTTTGATAAAGAGTTAGTTGTAGAAGGTACTTTCCATAATAAAGGTAAGGCTAGTAATGATGTATACCGTAAATTAGCCCCTTATACTCAAGATGAGAACCACAATATCACTGAAAGTTTTACTATCACTGCTCCAAAGATGATTATTAAGAGTCCTAACACTCGATTCCAAGGTGGTATCTTTGTTGGTGACATTTATGTTGAGGCTAATGGCTTTAATGTAAATAAAGCTACAGTTAAAGGTAATATCTACTTTGCTAAAGAGGAGTATAAAGACAGCTTTTCAGTATCTAAAGGCGAAGTAACTGGTGTTAGCGAAGTGAAAGGTGAAGCAGATGTAGTAACAGCAGCTTCAATTGTAAGTGATGGAGAAGTATTCAAAAAAGCTATAGGTAAAGATGGTAAGTGGATTATTGCTACTTTAAATGACTTAACCTTTGATGAAGAGTTAGTTATAGAAGGTACCTTCCATGATAAAGGTAAGTCTAGCAATAAAGTATATCGTAAATTAGCTCCTTATGCTCAAGATGAAAGTCACAATATCACTGAAAAATATACTATCACTGCTCCAAAGATGATTATTAAAAGTCCTAACACTCGATTCCAAGGTGGTATCTTTATTGGTGACATTTATGTAGAGGCTAATGGCTTTAATGTAAATAAAGCTACAGTTAAAGGTAATATCTACTTTGCTAAAGAAGAATATAAAGATAGCTTTACAGTATCTAAAGGTGAAGTAACTGGTGTTACTGAAGTAAAATAATATAACTATAGAGTATCCAAAGATAAAACCATAACAAAGACCCCAGGTATATACCTGGGGTCTTTTATATTTACACCCTATCAATAACTATCTCATCTAAGGATAGTCGTGGTCTTGGTGCTGGGTTATCTGCTGCATAGCCTATCGGCAATAATGCCACTGCTTCTATATTATCATCTAAATTTAATAATTCTGATAATTTCTGCTGATTAAACATCATCACCCAGCAACTACCTATGCCCAGCTCTGTTGCTTGTAAAGTCATATTCTCGATAGCAATAGACAAGTTTAAATGTAAGTACCTTTTAGCATCTTCTTCACTCATTTTACGTCCTTTATATCCAGAACTACTAACCTTTTCTAAAGCAGTTCCCTTAAAAGCACCTGCCTTACTCAATTCCTGAAGCCTATCTGGTACCTTCTCTAAAGAATTGTTATCAACACAACAGACTATTGTAACAGGTGCACCTCCTACAAAATCTAAAGTACACCCCTTTAATTCTTCTCTCATCTTATCAGACTCTACTACAATAAACCTCCAGGGCTGTACATTAGTCCCTGATGGTGCCAATCTCGCGGCTTCTAAAATCAACTCTACATCCTCTTCTTTTAACTTATCTGATTTAAAATTTCTAATACTTCTTCTCTGCCTAATTGCTTCTTTAATATCCACTTCTTATCACCCCTATTTAGTCCTAGTAATTACTCATTATGTATCTCTTTCAATTCACTATTATTTTTAACTTATTAAAGCTTTATTATCAAATTAGCTAAACCACCTCCACCTTAGTCTAGATATGTAATATTTTTTATTACATTTGTGACAAAAATATTATCCTACTACTTTTAAAAATGTATTGATAGTAGGATAATTCTAATGTAATTATAATTGTTACAGTTGCTTTTGTCAAGAACGGTTTTCTTTACATCTCTTTTTCAATATGTTAAAGATATCTTGAATAGTATACTCTTCTAAAAACTCCCCTACCCTCTCTTCAGCCTTGTAAAATATAACATCTAATACATCCTCAATATTTGCCCCAATCTCACAATTACAGCTATGGCACTTAGGCTTTAGTGTGTTCTTAGATGTTAATCTATAGATATCCTTTAAAGAGATTTTATCTGCAGATATTTTTAAGATAAAACCACCTTTAGCACCCTCTTTAGATTCAATATATCCATTCTTTCTTAATAGACTCAATATCTTTCTAACTCTTACTGGATGAACCTTCATACTCTCTGCCATAGACTTACTAGTTTCCATCCTTTCAGGACTATAAATTAATAAGACTAAACTATGCACAGCAAGAGCAAAATCACTATTCATCATAATCATATAACCCCTTTTAGATTTCTTATTTTCTCCATTGCCTAGTATAAAACTTACAAATAAATATGTCAAGGGATTTAAAGAATTCTTGATATATTATCTTAAGAATCTAATCTATTTGATTAAATTTCATAAAATCTCAAAAAAATTTATACAGTTCAAAACTAACAGAAGGTAAGCAACTGCTTACCTTCTACTTTATTTTAAAGATCAATGATGATATTTATAGGGTTTTTTTGATCGTGGCTTATCAATGATCTCCTTAAATACTATCCCTCTAAGAATACTCTCTTCAACAGAATCTAAATCAATCACTTGAAATCCTTTGCTATCTTTAATTTCATCTTGCTTCTTCTTATTCTTTTTATCTTTAATCTTCTTCTTTTTAACAGAATCTCTTTCTTTCTTTTTACTTATCTTGCTATGATATTCTTTTTCTATCTCTTCTTGAATCTTATCTTTTTGCTGGCTAATAGAACTATTATTGATCTCTAAAGGAGTCTCTATTTTTTTATTATCAACTCTAGTTTTTGGAGAGGTTTTCTTCTGAGATTTACCCTTCTGCTGATTCTGATTAGCTTCCTCTGTGGAAGTCTTAATTAATCTGCCAATTCCTGCAATTATTATCCACACTAGAAAGGGCATAATATCTTCTATAAAATCCATTTATATCAGCCCCTACTCTTTATCTTTTTTCAAAGGCTTCTCAGGCTTATTTCCAGAACCTAAGCTAGAGATATTCTCTCTCATCTGAGTATCTGCTTTAAGATTCTGTAAATTCATATAGTCCATTACTCCTATCTTGCCAGTTCGTAAGGCCTCTGCCATAGCTTTAGGAACTTCTGCTTCTGCCTCAACTACCTTAGCTCTCATCTCTTGTACTCTAGCTCTCATTTCTTGCTCTTCTGCTACAGCCATAGCTCTTCTCTCTTCAGCCTTGGCTTGAGCAATCTCTTTATCTGCTTCTGCCTGATCAGTCTGTAATTGAGCACCAATATTCTTTCCTACATCAACATCGGCAATATCAATCGATAGAATCTGGAATGCTGTACCAGAATCTAGCCCCTTTTCTAATACAGTCTTAGAAATAGAGTCTGGATTCTCCAAGACTTTAGTATGGGCTTCAGCAGAACCAACAGTAGTTACAATACCTTCTCCAACCCTTGCTAATATAGTCTCTTCTCCTGCTCCACCAACTAAGCGATCAATATCAGCTCTAACTGTAACTCTTGCAGTTGCCATCACCTGAATTCCATCCATAGCTACTGCAGTTACAACTGGTGTTTGAATTACCTTAGGGTTAACACTCATTTGTACTGCTTCTAATACATCCCTACCAGCTAAATCAATAGCTGTAGCTTGTTTAAAACTTAAATCAATCTCAGCTCTTTGGGCAGCAATTAGAGCATCTACTACTCTATCAACATTACCTCCTGCCAAATAATGTGTCTCTAGCTGTTCTGTTGTTACATCTAATCCAGCCTTATGAGACTTGATCATTGGACTAATGATATGGGTTGGTATAACTCGACGTAATCTCATTCCAACAAGATTTAATAGACTAATTTTAACACCTGCTGCAATAGCGGAAATCCACAATCCTACTGGAATAAAATAAAAGAATACAGAGAGGAACAAAATACCAAATACAATAATAAAAATCGCTAAGCCTCCAGTCAACTTTATCACTCCTTGTCATTTTTTACTTCTTACTCCTTACTCTTCACTGCCCTAACAACTACTCTACTTCCTTCAACCTTAATTATCTCTACCTCTTCACCTTTAGCGATAAATCCACCTTCACTGACCACATCAAATCTATCACCATCAACCTCCACAATTCCTGCTGGTCTTAAAGTTGTTAGAGTATATCCAGCTTTACCCAAGATAGCAATATCTTTTGGAGCAGCTATATAGCCCAAATCTTTAGTCTGGCTCTCCTCTAAGGAAATTCTATGCCATAACTTGCTTGTTCCAAAGACTCTCACAATAATTACTGTTCCAATTACCGATAGAATAAATACGGTAGCTAAGACCATTAAAGCAATATCTGGTGTTGGGAATAAGAAATAAAGGCTAGCAAAGATAGCCAGCAGTCCACCAATGCCTGTTACTCCAAATCCAGGTACTACAAATATCTCTAAGACCATCAAGATTATACCTACTAAAAATAATATGACTAATCCCCAGCTTGCTACACCATTGATAATATATCCACTAAAGAAGAGTCCTAAACTGACTAGGCCTATTGTACCACCTACTCCAAAACCAGGTGCTAAAGCTTCAAAAACTAAAGCTATAAATCCTATAGTTAATAATAAGATGCTAACATTGGGGTTGGTAACAACTCTTGCCAACTTTTCAGCAGTAGTAGCTTCAACCTTTACTACCTTGGCTTCTGATAGATCTAATTTCTTTAATAGACCCTTAAAATCATCAACTAGCAAATCAGCCATCCCATGCTCTAATGCCTCCTGAGCAGTCAAGGTTAATAGTTTATCCTTGGCTATAATACCTTCAACCTTTATATCTTTATCAACCATAGCTGCTGCTAAATCAGAATTCTTAGCTCTTCTTTCTGCTGTTGCTTTAAACTCTTTACGCAAAGCTGAAATATATTTTTCTTCATTGGGTCTAGTCTCAGCAGCTCCCATACTACTACCAGGAAGCATCACCAGCTTCTCACCTGAAAGTGCAATCAAAGCACCTGCTGACCAAGCTCTATTTGCTACATATGTAACTGTAGGAATCTTAGTAGCAAAGATTGCATCTTTGACCTTAATTCCTGAGTCTACTAATCCACCATAGGTATCAATCTTAAAGATAATAACATCTGCTCCCGCCGCTTCTGCTTCTGCTATCCCTTTTTTTACTAGTTTTAACATTCCAGGATTTACAGTCCCCTGAATTGGTATCTGATATACCAAATCTGAAGGTCTAGCCTCAGCTTTAAGAAGTAATAGAGAACTTAGAAATATCATTACAGAAAATAAAATAGTCATTCTCTTTTTCATCTACTCACCCCCTTTCTAGAATTATTATTAATCTATTAGATTTATTTATTACATAATTATCTAAAAAGATAAAATCACCTTTAAATTAGATCATAAATAATTAATATTATTAAAATTTTATGCTAATATAGAATTAATAGAGTATAGATATATTAAAAACTTAACTTTACTAATTTGCTCAATAATAAAAATCATCCCCAAATATTTGAAGATGATAATTTTATAAATAGGACTTATCTGTTTCATCAACTTTACTCTGCTAACTTTAAAATATAATCATAGGCTACTAAAGCAGCTTTAGAACCTTCACCTGCTGCTATAATAATCTGCTTAAAGGGAACAGAGGTTACATCTCCAGCTGCAAAAACCCCTTCAACACTGGCTTTACATTCACAATCGATTACTATCTCGTTATAGGGATTTAATTCTAGCTTATTATCGATAAACTCTGTATTTGGCACAAGACCAATCTCCACAAATACTCCATTGATCTCCATCTCTCTTTGCTGATTATTCTTCTTGTCTCTGATTACAACACTATTAACCAGTTGCTCACCTTTAATCTCTACTAACTCATGTTCAGTTAAGATATTCACATTGTTGAATTTATCCAACTTATCAATTAAGATTTGATCTGCTGTCAATCTATCTTGGTCTTGAATTAGAGTTACTTGCTCAGCCAATTTAGCCAAGTCAATACTCGCCTCTACTCCTGAGTTACCACCTCCTACAACTATTACCTTTTTCCCTCTATACAAAGGGGCATCACAGGTAGCACAATAAGAGACTCCTCTACCAGTTAACTCTTCTTCTCCAGCTATACCCAAAGTTCTTGAAACCTTTCCTGTGGCAATAATCAGAGCACGAGCTTGATAAGTCTTCCCTGCAGCTGTACTTACCTTCTTAATCTTATCATTAATATCTATAGCTGTTACTTTTGAGCCCTGTTCAAATCCTATCTCAAACTGTTCTACCTGAGCCCTAAATTTCTCAACTAGCTGTGCCCCTTCAATATATCTATAACCGATATAATTCTCTATATCTATAGTGTATAACAGTTGTCCACCTATATCTTCAGTAATTAAACCTGTCTCAATTCCCTTTCTCATACAATAAATTGCTGCAGAAAGTCCAGCTGGGCCTCCTCCTATAATCAATATCTCATAAACCTTTTCACTATCTAGGGCAATAGCCTTATTCTTACTATGTAGCTGATCAGACTGCTTTAAATTTAATTTAGATTCCATCTATTTATCTGCCTCCTAATGATCTAATACAAGATTTATTCTATGATTAAATACTCTAAGCTACTACTATTTTTCTCGATTCTTCTGTATTTTATTTATTAATAGAGATTTTAGTAAGCATAAAGCCTTGTAGTAGTATAAGAACTTACACAATATAGAGAAAAAGCGATATTTAGGCGGTAGGTGGGTAGGGATTAGGAAAATCCAACTACCTAACCATTCAGCCACCTATCTACCGAACACCTACAAATGTCGCAATATCTCCATAAAAAATACTATTAACATCTAAATTCAACTAGCACAATAGGACAATATAGATATGCAATTTATATTTGCTTGAAAGTACTATCAAATAAAAAAGCAACAGTACTATTC
>Ga0163224_100126_pt1 | contig 12254 bp, 12 predicted proteins | sample MSEWel2016_03_03_FD_113141 | JGI IMG/M metagenome (GOLD analysis project Ga0163224, IMG submission 113141) | Subsurface microbial communities from deep shales in West Virginia, USA - MSEEL Well Study Marcellus 5H_2016_03_03 ... | reverse complement strand
GCCCCAAGTAGATGAACCAAATACAATTAAGTCAAAATCCTTCAATACTTCTACCTTTACATCAGTAACATTTTCAATAGTAGTCTCATAATTATCACTCAATACCTCTTCTACCTTAGTCGCCAAGGCCTCAGTGTTTCCCATAGTTGAACCATAAACAATGATAGCTTTCTCCACAACATATCTCCCCTTTTTTAATTATTTGTTTTATTTAATGTTTTGTACTGCTTTGATGAGTATTAGTCAGTACTTTAATATGTATTATTATAAAACTAGATAATGAAAATGATTTTCATTATCTAGTTTTATAATATCATCCATGTAAATGAATGTCAATATCATTTTAAATAATAAGTAGAATTTTCTTAAAAAAAGATACAAATGTGCTCTTCTCTTAAAAAGAATAAGTTACAAGTTAGTTAGCCAAAGATCAGAAAGAGCAGCAAAAACTGACTGCTGATATTGCTAAAGCTATCAAGGGTGATGTAATAGAATTGCATTGTGGAGATTATATGGTGGTTAAAGTTTAAACTGGATTTTTTTAAAAATAATTCTAAATGATCACAATTTCATCACAAATTGATGCTATAATCAAATTATCATCACAAGATAAAGGTTGACAAACCTAAATTTCTTCTCAATTTTATACTCCTTTAAAATAAACCGTTAAAGGAATAAGCATTAAAAGTATTTACCCCATTAATAAGAAAATGGCAGCTAATAGCTGCCATTTTCTTATTATAAGCATTTTAATTAATCTAAATAACTGTAATCATTGCTCGTATTATAATCTAATATCTACCTTAGTATCTTCCTTTAATCCTTTCACAAAGCTATTCCATTTAGCCTGTTGTGCCTGTTGAGTAAGTAAATTCTTGATCTTCTCTTTAGCATCTGCCAATGAAACGATCTCAGCCTCTTGCTTATCCTCCACTTTAATAATATGATAACCAAATTTTGTCTTTACAGGTTCGCTTATTTCATCGACTTGAAGGCTAAAAGCAGCTTGCTCAAATGCTGGCACCATCTGTCCTTTACTGAAATAACCTAGATCTCCACCATTTTCTGCAGAAGGTCCTTCAGAGTATTCTTTAGCTAACGTAGCAAAATCTGCCCCCTCTTTTAGCTTATTTAGTACTTCTTTAGCCTTAGCTTTTGCTTCTTGGTCAGTCTTATCATCTGTTGTAACTAAAATATGTCTAGCCTTAACTCGGGCAGGACGCTTAAATTTAGACTTATTCTCTTCATAATAGTTTTCTACCTCTTCTTCTGTAATAACAACACCATCAACTACTTCTTGCTGTAATTTCTGAATTAAAATTTCATCTTTATTATCTTGCCAGATCATCTTTTTGAATTCTTCTATAGAATTAATCCCTTTACTATTTAAAGCATCTACTAACTGCTCTTCTGTAAGTTGATTCTGCTTCTTAATCGAATCTATTTTATTATTTAACATAGTATTTTTCTCATCTTGAGAGATAGTTATCTCTTGGTTTTTAGCCTCAATCTCTAGCATCTTCATATTAATTAAGGAATTAAGCTTCTGCTTACGATACTCATTTAATAGTTCCTTTCCCTCGTCTGAGGAGAATAGAAGTTGAGCAAAGTCACGATTTGCTTGAGCTAACTCTCTATATAACTGTTGTATATTTGTAAACTGATTTAGCTGGGCTTCTGTTATCCCTTCACCATTGACAGTTGCTACAAGATTATCATCATTATCCTCTTTAGCTCCAATTGCTATACTGCTTATTAATAGTAATAATGCCATTAAAATTAAACTAGTTTTAAATTTCATTAAATATCCCCTTTCAAATTCTAATATAATCTTTTTAATAAACTCAAAGCTTGATTGAAAATTTATGTAAAAAAAGAGGTTAACTTACCTCTTCTAAATTATTTTTATAAAATTTCTGAAAGCAGCCCAACTAATTATATCATTTTTAATTACTATTTTAAACCAACTTTATCAATTATTATAGAAGATAAATTTTACAAAATTGTGACAAGAACAAAAGTTAGGAGAAAAAGTATTACATTTTATAAAAACAATTCGAGTTTTGATTCTAATAATCCTTTAAAAAGAGAGTTAATTCTCAAATAAAAGATTATATCGAATCATATAGTCTCTTAAAATATGGTATTAAATAGATAAACATTAATATTAGAGTAAAGGGAATATAAAAAACAACTGTATTAATCACACTATATTCAATATAATCGTTAGATGAAAATAGATGAGCTCTATTATAAACAAATATAGCTATAGAAGTGATCATAATTGATACTGGAATAACCAATCTTTTATAATTTCTAATATAAAAAACATCACTAACAGCCTTGATTATAGTAAAGTAGAAGATTCCAAACTTAGCAACAGTTATACTCAGCCAAGACACGAAGATTACTATTTCAAGACCTTGTATTGGAAAAGATTTGATATAAAAGTAAAAAGGGAATTCTATCTTCATAGCTAAGTCTACACCAAAAAAAGCCAATGCTAATATAAAAACTGAATTAAATACAAGTTGAGTTCCCAAATTAGCCAAAGAACTAAACTTCATAGACCTCTTCTTATCTTTCAAATATGGTTTCCATAATAAAAGAATGAATAAAGAGGATAAAAACCAATGAATACTGATAAAACTCCCTCTAATTATCGATTCTATATTAAACTTAAAAGGATATAATAAATCCATATTAACACCTTTAAAACCAGAGGTGCTGTGACCAAAAATAATAATCGAGAATCCCGCTATATAGACTATAAACATTAGTATACTAAACCTAGCTATAATCTCTATCCCCTTATAAGAGAGATATATAGCTAATAGGACAATTCCTATAAAGAAAATTAATGGGGGATTTTCTTCTATAATTACAGCAATAATCTTTACAGAAAAATAAAAAGTTTCAATCACATTAGAAATTAAACAGATTATAATAGGGATAATTACTATACAACTTAAATAATTACCTAAAATCTTTCTAACGTCAGATATCAATCCATAATCAGAATATTTATAACTAAGCATTAAGATAATATAACTAATTGTTCCTATAATAGAACCAGCAACAGAAAAAACAAACCATCCAATACTTCCAGAAATCTCTGTGAGAAATTTAGGAAATGATAAAACCATTGTAGGAAATATAATCATAGTGGTTATAGCAAATACCTGAAATGGATCTATCTTCTTTAGCATTTTTAACTCCTTTAATGATTATTAATTTTAAATTATTCTTTACTATTCTGTTCTTAGATACAATTAGGTATGCATATTCTATCAAACTTAAAATAAATTAATAATACTTTATAATTAAACGGTTATAATACCAAAATTTTAAAAAGCCTAGTAAATAAAAGTTGAAACTTTTATTTACTAGGCTAAATATCAAAACAGACAAGTTATCTTTTAAAACTTTAAAGGCTCTAAGCTAATTTAAGTTATTGACTCTTCATTCTAGTAATTCTCATCGCATTCAACACAGCAAGTAAAGCCACCCCTACATCAGCAAATACTGCAAACCACATATTAGCCAATCCTAAAGCACCCATTAAAAGTACAATACCTTTAATCCCTAAAGCAAAGACAATATTCTGCCAGACGACCCTACGAGTGAATTTAGCGACATTGATAGCATCAATTAAGTTACTTGGCTTATCCTTCATCAAGACCACATCAGCTGCTTCAATAGCTGCATCAGAGCCTAAGCCTCCCATAGCTACACCAATATCGGCTCTGGCTAGTACAGGGGCATCATTGATACCATCACCAACAAAGAGTAATTTATCCTTACCTCTATTCTTTAAGAGCTTCTCTAGCTCAGTAACCTTATCTTGAGGTAATAATTCAGCCCGATAATCATCTATCCCTAGCTCTGTAGCTACACTCTCAGCCACCTGTTGACCATCACCTGTTAACATTACTACCTCTTCAATCCCAAGGCTTTTTAACCCTCTGATAGCTGCTTTAGCATCTGTTTTAACTCTATCGGCAATTAAGATATAGCCGGCATATTGACCAGCAACAGCTATGTGAACTACTGTTCCTACTTGCTTAGGAGTTAAGTAAGCTACCCCTTCTCTTTTCATCAGCTTATAATTACCTGCTAAGACCTCTTTATCTGCTATAGTAACCTTCAAGCCATGCCCAGCAATCTCCTGATAGTTAGCTAGCTTTGTAGAATCGACTTTGCCTTCATAAGCATCTAAGATTGATACTGCAATGGGATGGTTAGAGTTACTCTCAGCGTAAGCTGCTAACTCCAATAATTCTTCCTTACTAAAATCTTCTGCTGGAACAATATCTGTTACCCTAAAAGTCCCCTCAGTTAAAGTTCCTGTCTTATCCATCACTACAGTCTTGACACTATTTAAAGCCTCTAAATAATTTCCACCTTTGACTAATACTCCATGTTTAGAAGCTGCTCCAATCCCACCAAAAAAGCCTAGAGGGATAGATACTACTAGAGCACAAGGACAAGAAACAACTAAGAATACTAAAGCACGATATAACCAATCACTAAAGGTAGCTGTAGGGATAACTAACGGTGGTAATACAGCTAGAGCTAAAGCAGAGAATACAACTGCTGGTGTATAATAACGGGCAAACTTGGTAATAAAATTCTCAGTAGGTGCCTTTTCACTAGCTGCATTCTCTACCAAATCTAGAATCTTATTAACAGTAGATTGAGCAAAATCTGAAGTAACTCTTATAGTCAATAAGCCATCCTTATTAATAAAGCCACTTAATATCTCTTTACCTGCTCTTACCTTACGGGGAACTGATTCACCAGTTAAAGCAGAGGTATCTACCATAGATTCCCCTCCAATAACCTCACCATCTAAAGGAACCTTCTCCCCTGGTTTAACTACAATAATATCGTCAACCTTAACCTGATTGGGGTCAACCTTCTTCAGTTCACCAGCAACCTTTAAATTAGCATAATCAGGTCTGATGTCCATTAAAGATTTGATTGAGCTGCGGGAACGGTTGACAGCTATGTCCTGAAAGAGCTCTCCTACCTCATAAAAGAGCATTACCGCTACCCCTTCTGGAAATTCTTTAATGGCAAAAGCTCCAATACTAGCTACACTCATTAAGAAGTTCTCATCAAAGATTTGACCTTTAGAGATATTTTTAGCAGACTTAGTCAAGACCTTCCCACCTATAGTTAAATAAGCAATCCCATAAAGTGCTAATTCTCCCCAGAAATTCAACTTTAATAATAAAGCAGCTATAAAAAAGACTGCCCCAATTCCTAATCTAAGAAATTCAGCCTTAAAATCACTATTATCACCATGACTATGAGAATTATGATGTCCACTTTCATCTTTCTCTTCTCTAATAATTACATCTGGTTCTATCTCCTTAACTATTCTTTTAACGGCTTTTAGAGTTGAATCTAAATAGCTAGAATGATGTACTTTAATCTTTAATTTTTGGGATACAAAATTTATAGAAGCTTGGTCAACCCCATCTAAAAGACCAATCTCTCTTTCCATCTTAGCTGCACAATCAGCACAGCCCAAACCTTCCAAAATTAACTCCCTTTGAGATTCACTATCCCTTCCTTTGATTCTAACCTTTACCCCTGGCTCTACCTCATCAGCCACCTTAGCAATCTTGTCTGCTATTTCTTCTATATCACCATCAACCTCTACGTCTAAAGTCTTAATAGCAAAGTTCATTCTGCTCTTTTTGACCTCATCTAACTTAGAGACCCTCTTCTCTATCTTAGCAGCACAATTAGCACAGTTTAGCCCTTCAAGAATAAATCTTTCTCTAATTAACTTTCTTGCTTCCATAACTTTACCTCCTTCTATTTGAAATATGAGTAAGTATTCAGATATTGGTTAAAAAATATATGAGTATCTGTTCATATTTATATTATATGACTCTTGCTATATAATGTCAACAAAAATATTAAATTCTTATCTCTCTTCCATAACATGATCTAATCCTTGGCAGAAGAGCTGTAAAATATGATGATCATCTAAAGAATAATAGACAACCCTACCTTCTTTACGATACTTGACCAAATTCATATCCCTAAGCTTTCTCAACTGATGAGAGATAGCCGATTGGGTCATATCCAACAGCTCAGAGATATCACAGACACATAATTCTTTATTAGCTAAAGCATTTATAATCTTTAATCTGGTAGGGTCACCTAAGACCTTAAAAGTATCTGCTAATCTACCAATAATATTCTCAGATAATTCCTTCTCTTTGACCTCTTCAATTCTCTTAAAATTAGGGCAGTACTCTTGGCAAATAACTACATCCTCACTCTTCATCTCATCACCTCTTAAAAAATTATTAAACTAGATCACAATACCTCTGATTCTTTATCAACATTCTATTATCTCTGCTGTGTTATGTCAAGAATATATCTTGACCTTATAATATTATTCCCCATTCTACTGCTTAAATATTGATCCTAAATAGAGAAAAAGCGACATTTAGGAGGTAGGCGGGTAGATGGTTATGAACTGGCCTAACTACCTAACCCTCTAACTCCTAACCACCAAAGAAAAAGTGTCGCAATATATACCCATTAACCAACACTTTCTAATATTAAAGATCTAGTTGATTTTAAATAAATATTACCACAATCAGCAATAATAAAAAAGATAATTTTTGACTAACAAACAATTTTATCAGATAATAGAGATATACTACCTTTTATAGAAAAACTTGATTTTAATAATTAATATGAAAGAACATTGAAAGGATGATTATTAATGGAACTTGATCAAAGTAGAACACCTTTATTTAGTGCTATTAAGATGATTGAAGCAAAAGGTATTACCCCCTTTGATGTACCTGGCCATAAGAGAGGAAAAGGCCTTAAAGAGCTTAAAGAGCATTTAGGAGAACAGGTCTTTGAGATGGATATTAATGCTATGGTTGAACTTGATAATATCTTCAACCCTTCAGGTGTAATCAAGGAAGCTGAAGAGCTGGCTGCTGACTTATATGGGGCTGAAAAGTCCTTCTTTCTAGTCAATGGTACCACTTCAGGTTTACAGACGATGATAATGACCCTCTGTAAGACTGGTAAAAAGATTATACTGCCTAGAAATGTCCATAGATCAATTACAGCAGGTCTAATCTTAAGTGGAGCAGTCCCTATCTATCTTAAGCCTGAGTATAATAATCAGTTAGGAATTGCTATGGGGGTTACACCTGAAAATGTAGAAAAGACAATCAAAGAGAATCCAGAAACAGAGGTACTACTGTTGACCAATCCTACCTATTATGGCGTGACTTCTAATATTAAAAAAATAATTGAGATTGCCCATTCCCATGGGCTTTATGTGATAGTCGACCAAGCTCATGGTTCTCATTTTCGTTTTCATAAAGATTTGCCCCTCTGTGCCCTTGAAGCAGGGGCTGACATGATAGCAATGAGTTTACATAAGACTGGTGGCTCTTTAACACAGAGTTCCTTACTGATGGTTAATAATAAATCCATCGATGCTGATATTGTGAGAACCTATCTAAATCTAATTCAAACCACTAGTCCTTCTCATATTCTGTTATCTTCAATCGATGTGGCTAGAAAACAACTAGCCCTTGAAGGAAATAAGTTACTTGAACAGGTCTTAGAAGTATCTAGATATGCTAGAGAAAAGATTAATAATCTCGAATCCTTCTACGCCTTTGGTCCTGATTTGCTAGGTAATGCTGGAGTCTTTGCTTTTGATGAGAGTAAATTAGGGATTTATGTCAAGGAGCTTGGATTGACAGGTTATGAAGTTAGAGATATCTTATATTATGAATATAATATTCAGATAGAGATGGCAGATTTATATAATATACTTTGCATTATCTCTTTAGGTGATGATTACAAGAGCATAGATAGATTAATTAATGCTTTAGAGGATATCAAAGAGAAACACTGTAAAGCTGCTTATGATCAGTTTTTTGAAAAAGAGCTGATTATTCCAGAAGTAATAGTCTCACCTAGAGATGCTTTTTATAGTAGAAAAAAGGTGGTAAATCTCGAAGACTCAATAGGAGAAATCAGTGGAGAGTCAGTAATGGCTTATCCTCCTGGAATCCCTATAATTGCACCTGGAGAACGGATCACAGAGGAAATTATCGAATATATCAATCTATTAAAAGAGCAAAACTCTTCAATGCAAGGTCCTGTTGACCCCCTCCTTAATCAGATTAGAGTCTTAGGTTTTTAAATTTAAATCTATATTTTTATGAGAAAACTAAAAAAGCAGCATGACTTTGGTTAAAGTCATGCTGCTTAAAATCTCTTTTCACTATCTAATTGAAAAAACACCGTAATAGAACTTCTTCTCATCAATATTTAGTTATTAACCTTTTCATTTAAAGCTTTCATCATCTTATCAAGATCAATTCCATGTACCATTACAGCTTGTTCTATTGCTTCCCCAGTAGCTGTAGGGCATCCTAAACAATGCATTCCAAAGCTCATAAATACTTCAGCAGTCTCTGGATGCTTTCTTAATACCTCTGAAATAATATCTGTCTTTTTAATCTCCATAATTAAAACCTCCTATTTTATCTCAAAATTTATTTTAGTTTCTCTAAAGGATTATATTGATATTATAATACATCTGATTTAGAGCTTATATGATATAACTCACATAAATTGAAATTATTAATCTTGTAGCAATAATCAATCTCAGTTAATAAAATATAGTAAAGCAATTAAAAGAATCTAGTGTATAAAAAAGACAATTTTATAATGGATTACATCCTTTTACAACAATCAACCCTTGCATTCACTGCTAATAATTAATACAATAATTCTTGCTTCCATTAATATCGATAGAAGGAGGGAATTTTATGAAAAAAAAGCTGGTTTTTATAATCTTATTGTTGCTGTTAGTGAGCAAATCTTCACCTACTTCTAGTATTACCTTTATCCCAATAGATAATTTATCTAAAGAGGATAATAATAAAATAAAGGATGACAATCTTAAAGAAAAGAATAAAGAAAGTTCTTCAAAACAACCTCTTAAGGAAATTAGACCTATTGCTAAGAAGCAAACAGAGCTAAATAATCCTTTAAATAAATTGGTCTTGGTCAATAAAAAACAAGGACTTTCTGCTGAATTCACACCTGAGGATTTAGTAGTTCCAGATATCCCCTTTGCCTTTGCAGAAGATCATCCCAAAAAGCAGATGAGAGCAGTAGCTGCTCAAGCACTCGAAAGACTCTTTGCTAGAGCTAAGGCAGAGCAGGTCGAGCTTGTTGGAGTGTCAGGATACCGTTCTTTTAAGCGACAGCAGGAAATATTTAGCCATAATGCTAGACTGAAAGGGGTCGAAGCTGCCAATCAATATAGTGCTAAAGCTGGACATAGCGAACATCAAACAGGATTAGCTATGGATGTTTCCAGTCCAACTGTTAACTATGAACTGGTCGAAGAGTTTGGCGAGACTAAAGAAGGAAGATGGTTGTCCAAGATGGCACCTGAATATGGTTTTATTATCAGATACCCTAAGGGAAAAGAAGAGATTACTGGGTATCAGTACGAACCATGGCATCTTCGCTATGTTGGAGTTAAGCATGCTAAAAGAATTGCTTATAATCAATCTACCTTGGAGGATTATTTATATGGTTAATTAAATAAGAGACTTTTAAAAGTCTCTTATTTAATTTGATTAAAGATCTAAATCAATGTCCTGATTAGCAAGTAGCTCCTGCAAGTTATTTTTAAGCTCTGCTAGATTATCTTTATTTTTAATATCATTATCTTGGTCTATATTATTTAATATATCAGCAATTCCACTATCTGCTAAAAAATTGGAGAACTCCTCTTGATTACTCATATACATATCAGAAAGATTCTTTACTAACTCTAGATTATCATCACTTAAATTATCTGCTCCTAATTCTTTAATAACTTCAGGATCGAGACCAGTAAGCTCTGATAACCTTTTTAGCTTCTCATCACTCATTCTACCCCTCCTCTTCTTATCTTTTACTTTATTATATCTATGTTTGATTCTAGTATTTCTTGCATACAATCAGGATATTTTTTAATAAAAAACTTCTTCTTTAAAAGAAAAAACTGACAATTAATTGTCAGTTTAAACTTCAACATTATTATATTCACTTCCGCCCATCTCTGCTTGATACTTATCACGAGGAACGAAGGTCTTACAACAACTTTGATAACATTCATCGACTGGTGATGATCCTAAATCATCAACAATCTGATTAGTATTTTCTACATCCATTTCATTTGGAAGCTTTTTAGCAAATTCATCACTGACTACTAGTATCTTTTCAGCTATACATAGATTTGGACCTTCCCACCATTGACAATTATTAACTGTACAATGTACGTGTGATTTCTGTGAGATTATACTCACCCCTTTTTTACTTTTAGTATTTTAAAAAAACTGATTTAATATACCTCTAAAAGAGAGTTTCTTTTTGTAATCCTAAATAACTATATCTATTTCTTGACAAAAACAAAATCTATAGAGATCAATCTATTTATTTCTAATTTCATAATCAGAGTATTAAAAATTGTAGAGATAACAAAGTAATATCAAGCATAAAAGTATAATCCAGTATTATAGAATTTAGTATAGATATTAATCAAGGCATCAAGCTCTAAGCTCAATTGTACTACTTTAGGATGATAACTATCATATTCTAATTTACTCAATCTAAGCTCTTCTCTTAATTTTTCAATCTTATCTTTAATAATTTTAGTAATTTCCATCTTAATCATCCCCTTTACCCCTTATATATATAATTATAACTTAAATACTATAAAATCAAAAATTTTCAGCAAAATAATAACAGAAAAATTAAGCTTAATAAAATATTAATATAAGAGATAAAGTTAAAAATGATTGAGGATTAAGCCTTAACAGTTATAATTGTCTAGAAAATTGATTTTCTTAGATATGTAATATTGAAATAATCTTATTTTTTATATAATTTGGCTAATTGAGAAATCTCCTCCTCATTCAGTTCCATTAGCATATTAATGATATATTCCTTGTCATAAAGTTCAAAATCAAGGGTTCTTTCAATTGTTTTATCTGTAAAGATTCCCCACTTATACAATACTCTTCTTCCCCATTTAACCAAATCATTCTCAGCTTGCAGCAATCTACTCTCTACCTCCCAATAATCTAACTCATCTATTAAATCAAGCTCCTGCTCTAAGATTTCCTCTTCCCCACATTCATCGCTTAGCTCATCAATATACTGATGATATATGTCGTTAATTATCTTTTTATATCCCACTGCCAACATATACTCCTGTTGTTCTGTTGAATATTGATTAAACCTCATCTTAAATCCCTCCTTCTTCTTTATTATAGATATCCAACTTTAGAATGAATAATTAATAAAGCATAAATAATAGTTAAGTTCAAGCCCCTTAAACCTTCTAGAAAGATAAGTTTTTATTTATTCACTATTATTTATTATTTGTAAAATTGTCCCAATATCATTCTATTGTTTGATTCTAGAGTTATTTGTCTATATAGCATTGCCTACTTCAAAAGAAAATATGTAACCATATATTATAGAATTCTGAACTATAAAACAGAGTTTGATCTAGCTAATGCGAAAAATTAAATCTAAGTATAGCAGTTTTCTCAATCTTAACCTTAGAATTATAGTATGGTAATATCTCTATATCAAGAACATTATGAATTAGATGTCATAAAAATCAATCTATGTTATTTATTATTAACAAAGCTATTAGCTCTACATATAATATATAAACTAGAATGAAAGGAGGAGAAAGATGAGTAAAAAGAGTTCACAAAAGTACCATGATGACTATTATCCACCAAAAAAATCTGAACGTGGAGTAGCTCCTGCTGATATCGTTAGAGAGCTAGATCCTTTGGTTGATTATGCCTTAGAGGAAGGTAGAAAAACAGGGCTTAGACATGCTATCATGGAGGTAATGCTGGTTTCATATCTAATGGGAATGGGCTTTGACTATGATACTGCTTATATGATTGTTGAATCTTGGGAAGTAAATGAAAGGTTCCCAGGAGAATATGATTACCGCTATTAAGGTAACGAGTAATAAGTACTAACACCTTTATAACATTATAAGTCTTTGAATTTAAAATAAAATTTTATAGGAATAATGCGACACTTTAGCTACTAGCTTCTGGCCTCTCCTACGGGTTTGAAAATCATAAACCCTCCGTGATAAATCTGCTATTAGCTAAGAACTTATAAAGCTAGAGGCTAGTAGCCAGTAGCTAGTG
>Ga0163224_100124_pt1 | contig 12360 bp, 12 predicted proteins | sample MSEWel2016_03_03_FD_113141 | JGI IMG/M metagenome (GOLD analysis project Ga0163224, IMG submission 113141) | Subsurface microbial communities from deep shales in West Virginia, USA - MSEEL Well Study Marcellus 5H_2016_03_03 ... | reverse complement strand
TAGCTACTAGCTACTGGCTATTAGTTTTTAGCCTGAATCTTTAAAGATTTAAGCCAGAAACCGGCAGCTAACAGCTAGCAACTAATCTAGGCCCCCATCGTCTAGTGGCCTAGGATACTGGGTTTTCATCCCAGCGACAGGGGTTCGAATCCCCTTGGGGGTACCAATAAAAGCAGTTAATAATAACAAGTGAAGAGTGAGGAGTTAATATCTGTTAACTGGTTACTCATCACTAATCACTGAAATTAAGGCGGCATAGCCAAGTGGTAAGGCAGAGGACTGCAAATCCTTTATTCCCCAGTTCAAATCTGGGTGCCGCCTCCATTTTATTAGCTAATAGCTACTGGCTACTAGCTAACAGCCAAATATATGCCGAGGTGGCGGAATAGGCAGACGCACCGGACTTAAAATCCGGTGGGATTTAACTCCCGTGTCGGTTCGAGTCCGACCCTCGGTACCACTTTTATTTTCTGAGTAAAACTCAGATTTTTTTATTTTTTGATGATATTTGAATAAAATTAAATACTAAATATAAATAAGCAAGTATCATGATACTTGCTTATTTATATTTAGAGATAGAAATTAATATATTTTAATTTTAAAAGGAAATTTATAGGTTATTGAGAATAAAGTAGTTAATATCTGATTGATAAATAAAGAATATAGTTGTCTGCGTTTATATTTTTGCCTAAAGGAGGTATTTTGGGTGTTAAGAAAGTTTATGGAAATAATAAGGTTAATAGTTGCTTTATTTTTTCTCCTGTTAACTATTGGCTTTTGGCAAGATGGTGGTAGTACGATTGCTGGTACAGTATTTATTATTATGGGCTATTTAATTGCTCCAAGAGGAAGATTAAAAGAGATAGATAAGAAAGAAAATGGGGAATTAGATGGAGAAGAGAAGTTCTTATTATTTATCAGAATAATAGCTGCATTATTTTTCTCATTAATGGTTATAGGTGCTTTAGAATCATTTGAGTTATTTTTAGCATTATTAATAGTATTTATTGTTTATTTTATCTTTCCTATCAATTTCTTCTTAAAGAGGTTAGAAGCTAATAGTGATTTAAAGGCGTATGATGAAATAGAAGATATTCTAGTTGATATAGAGGAGGATATTAAGTACATGAGAGAGATGCACAATAAAATTCAGAGTACAGTTAGAAGCTCTGTTGAATTACTAAAAGAGGCTGAGGATAAAGAACAAGAAGCCAAGAAGAAGATGAATTACTGCCAAAAAAGAGCCAAGTCTGCTTTGGAAGATAATAATGAAGCAGAGGCAAGAGAGGTTCTAAGGCATAAGAAGAGATTTGAGAAGCTCTATCATGAATATAGAGAACAGGTAGAACATAGAAAGGCTAGCCTTGATTCTCATTTATTAAAATTAGATGAATTGAGTAGAGAGATAGAAGAAGCTGAAAATATGAGAGATGAACTGATTGTAGAGAAGGAGAATGCCAATATTACCACAGAAATTAATACTACCTTAGCTGACATAGAGGAGATAAATGATGAAAATTTAAAAATAGTAGAAGAGAGAATAGGGAAGTTAAAGATTAAGGCTGAGGCTAGTAATGAATTTTATAATAACGTTGAAAAGAATGATTTGGAAGAGAAGTTTGAAGAATTAGAGGATAATCAGACTCTAAATGAAGAGTTATTAAAGTTAAAAGAAGAGATAAGTGAAGGATCACAGCTATAATCTATAAAATAAAAATAGATAATATATATTATTTTCAAAGAATTATATAAATTTAGAGTTATTAATTTATAGATTAGTAGCTGAGTATAATAAAATCTAAAAATGATTAAAATTATGATATATGGCCTAAATATTTAGAAAGGGGATTGATATGAATAAATTACAGGATGCAGCTAGAATAGTTGTTAAAGATTGTTTGGCAGTAAAAGAAGGAGAGCAAGTCTTAATTATTGTAGATGAGCCTAAAAGGAAGATTGGTGAGCTTATCTTTGCAGCAGCTAAAGAGTTGGGAGCAGAGGCGATCTTAACTGAAATGATTCCACGTAAAAACCATGGAGAAGAGCCGCCTAAGTTGATTGCTAAGGCGATGAGATATGCTGATGTAGTGATTATGCCTACTTCTAAATCTCTATCCCATACTAGAGCCAGAATTGATGCTTGTGATGCTGGAGCAAGGGCTACTACTATGCCAGATGTGACAGAAGAGATGATGAAGCGAGCTTTAAATGCAGACTATGAGGTGATTAAAGAGAGAGGTTTAAAGGTTGCTGAGAAGTTGACTATGGGTAAAGAGGTTAAAGTAACAGCACCAAATGGAACAAATATCAAAATGATGATTGAAGGAAGAGAAGGTCATCCAGATACAGGTATCTATCATAACTCAGGGGAGTTTGGGAATCTGCCTGCTGGAGAAGCTTATATAGCCCCTATAGAGGGAAAATCTGAAGGAAAATTTGTAGTCGATGGTTCAATGGCTGAAGCTAAAGTACATACTGAAGAGATTGAGCTGATTGTAGAAGATGGATATGTCACAGAGATTAAAGGTACAGAGGCAGCTGAAAGGCTAAGAGAGATCATCCAACCCTATGGTAAAGATGCTCGGAATATAGCTGAGTTAGGGATTGGAACCAATGACAAGGCTCAATTAACAGGGAATATATTGGAGGATGAGAAGGTCTTAGGAACGGTCCATATTGCTATTGGTGATAATGCTGGAATGGGAGGAGTGGTTTCAGTTGATAGTCATTTAGATGGGATTATCGAAAAGCCAACAGTTGAGATTGATGGAGAGTTAATTATGAAGGATGGAAAACTATTAATTAAATAAAAGGTTTCTTTAATAATTATGTTGAAACTATTGTATATGATAAAATTATTAGAGGAGGATATTATGTATATTGAACAATTATTAAAAAAGAAGCCGATTATAGCTGCTATTAAGGATATAGATGATTTATCGGATATTCCTAAGGATAAAATTGATATTATATTTGTGCTTAGAGGGAAATTATCTAATTTAAATAATATAGTAAAAAAGGCTGAAGAATTAGATAAGTTAGTATTTTTGCACATAGATATGGTCAAAGGGATTGCTAGTGATAGTGAAGCAATTAAATATTTGGCTCAGGAAATAGGTATCGATGGAATAGTAACTACTAAAAGTAGATTGATTAAAGATGCTAAAAAGGAGAACTTAATTACTGTACAAAGATTATTTTTATTGGATTCAGAATCTTTAAAGACAGGTATTAATATTGTTAAATCTACTAAACCAGATTTTGTAGAAGTATTACCAGGAGCTGTGATTCCCGAATTAATTGGTGAATTAAAGCAGGAGTTAGATATCCCTATTATTGCTGGTGGATTAATAAAAGAAAGTTCTCAGGTCAAAGAGTTGTTGAAAGGGGATATTTTAGCTATCTCTACAAGCCGAAAAGGATTATGGAATTCTGATTTTAATTAATTACCAAGATATGGCATTGTTAAATAAATATTTAATTTGCAAAAATGTAATATTAAGAGTATAATGATAATAAGATATAGATATAAACAAAATTAAACAAAATGAACCTAGGGTAGAGAAGAAGAGAACCCCTATTTAATCTTATTAGCATAATGCTATGCCTAAAGGGCGTGCTATGTCTAATATTATTAAGTAGGGGTTTTTTATATCTATATAACTTTAATAAGTAATATAAATTTGTATCAAAATAATTATCATTATAAGCTAATTGCATATAATCCTTAATAAGAGAATATAAGTTTATAATAATATAAGGCTTCTTTGGGTATATTGGTCTAAATGATTAGATTGAACCTAAGAAGTTTTTTTGTTTGGTTACTGCTATCTGAATATTCTGAAAATCACAAAAAACTTATGTATGGTATATTTATCTAGTGGTAGATAGAAACTAAATAAACTATTTTATTTAGTTTCTTATCTAATAAATATCAAAATATTGTAAAGAGGGGGAGTTTTAATGGAAAAGAGCAATCTATTTGGTGAGTGTCTGGCTGAGGTGATTGGTACAGCAATATTACTTTTCTTTGGAGCAGGAACAGTAGCTAATTTAGTTTTAGTGCAGGCTAATATTGGATGGTGGGAGTTATGTTTATTATGGGGATTGGGAGTTTCCATGGCAGTTTATATTACTGGTGGTGTTTCAGGTGCCCATATTAATCCTGCAGTAACAGTTGCTTTAGCGGCAGTAGGGGATTTTCCATGGAAAAAGGTAGTTCCTTATTCTATTTCACAAATAATTGGAGCTTTCTTAGGAGCAGCAGGAGCATACTTTCTTTATGCGGAACAATTTATTGAAAAAACAGCTGAAAATATGACTGTTTTCCATACTATCGCTATGGATAATATATCTAATCCTAAAGCGATGATGATAGAGTTAATTTTAACAGCAATCTTATTATTAGGGATTATGGCTATGGGAGATGCTCAAAATAGTGTTGCACCTAAAGGATTGGGAGGAGCTTTAGCTGTTGGTTTATTAGTAGCTGGAATTGGTGGTATTGGTGGGTCATTAACTGGTTTTGCTATTAACCCTGCTAGAGATTTTGGTCCTAAGCTATTTACAGCAATAGCTGGGTGGGGTAGTACACCTTTTAGAGCACATAACTTCTATTTTTGGGTACCAATTATAGGACCTTTAGTAGGAGGAGTCTTAGGAGCTATAATTTATAAAAAGTTAATTAGACCTTATTTACCTGAAGTATTTAATCAAGAAATTATATATGATGATACTTCTAAATCATTATAATTTTAAGGGGGAATAAATTTATGAAAAAGTATATTTTATCTATTGACCAGGGAACAACGAGTTCTAGAGCGATTATCTTTAACAAGGATAGTGAGATTGTAAGTGTTGCTCAAAAGGAGTTTAAGCAGTTTTATCCTCAACCAGGTTGGGTAGAACATGATCCTCATGAAATTTGGGTAAGTGTAATGGCTGTATTATCTGAAGTTTTAACTAAGGCTGATATTAGACCTGACCAGATAGCTGGAATCGGAATTACTAATCAGCGTGAAACTACTGTAGTCTGGGATGCAGAGACTGGAAAACCTATTCATAATGCAATTGTATGGCAGGATAGAAGAACTGCTAGTATCTGTGATGACTTGAAAGAGAAAGGTTTAGAGAATAAAATTAGAAGTAAGACTGGACTAGTAACAGATGCTTATTTCTCTGGGACTAAGGTCAAGTGGATTTTAGATAATGTAGATGGAGCTAGAGAGAAAGCTGAAGCTGGAGATTTAAGATTTGGAACAATAGATAGTTGGCTAATTTGGAAGTTAACAGGTGGAGAAGTTCATGTGACTGATTATACTAATGCTTCACGTACTTTGATTTATAATATTTATGACCTTAAGTGGGATCAAGAATTATTGGAAATGTTGGCTATTCCTAAGTCAATGTTACCAGAAGTTAAGTCAAGTAGTGAAGTATATGGAGAAACTGTAGATTATCACTTCTTTGGTCAAAATGTACCGATTGCAGGTATTGCTGGTGATCAACAGGCTGCTACCTTTGGTCAAGGATGCTACGAAAAAGGTATGGCTAAAAATACTTATGGAACAGGTTGTTTTATGTTGATGAATACTGGAACAGAGGCAGTTCCTTCTGAAAATGGCTTATTAACTACTATTGCATGGGGGCTTGATGGTGAAGTTAACTATGCTTTAGAGGGTAGTGTCTTTATAGCTGGAGCAGCAGTACAATGGCTACGAGATGAAATTAAATTGATTGAGGAAGCTCCAGACTCAGAATATTTTGCTACTAAAGTAGATAGTACTGATGGTGTTTATGTGGTACCTGCCTTTGCAGGATTAGGAGCACCTTATTGGGATATGTATGCTCGTGGGGCTATTGTAGGATTGACACGAGGAAGTAGTAAAGAGCATATTATTAGAGCTACTTTGGAGTCATTAGCTTATCAGACCAGAGATGTATTAACTGCAATGCAAGCAGATTCAGGCTTAGAGCTCAAAGATTTAAAGGTTGATGGTGGTGCAGTAGCTAACAACTTCTTAATGCAATTCCAAGCTGATATATTAGGTAGCAATGTAGAAAGACCAGTGGTTGCTGAAACTACTGCTTTAGGAGCTGCTTATTTAGCAGGGTTAGCAGTTGGTTATTGGGATAGTAAAGAGGAAGTATTATCTAAACGTGAAATTGATAAAGTATTTGAGCCAGAAATGGAAGAAGAGAAGAAAGAAAAACTATATGCTGGTTGGCAGAAAGCTGTTAAGCGGTCTATGGGCTGGGAAGAAAAAGAATAATAAGTAAATAAGTAAATAAACAACTTAAAATTGATACTGTGGTAGAGACCAAAGAGAAGCCACATTTAAGCACCTAGGGGATAGTATGTCTATAAGGTGGTGTTTAAATGTGGTTTTTATATATAACGTGATAATAACAATTGTTCTTATCCAATAAATTATGATTTAGAACGAGATAAAATATATTTGCTTTAAATTTAGAATATATAAGTGATAAATAATCTATATTATCAGTCTTAATTATTAAGTTTATTTCCTATAAGGAGGGATTAACATTGACTAATAAAACAGAGGTTTTAATCATAGGCGGTGGAGTAGTAGGTACTTTTATAGCCCGTGAATTATCAAGGTATAAACTAGATATAACTTTAATAGAAAAAGGAACAGATGTTTGTGTTGGAACTAGTAAATCTAATACTGCTTTAATTCATGCTGGATTTAATGCAGATTCCAATAAGTTAAAAGGTAAGTTAAATGTGAGAGGTAATGAGCTGTTTCGAACTAAAGTACAAAAGGAGTTAGAAGTCCCAATTGAGTGGATAGGTGCTTTAGTTGTAGCCCAGGATGAAGCAGGAATACCACAATTAGAAGAAATCTTAGAAAATGGTAAAAGAAATAAGGTGCCAGATTTAGAGATTGTGAAAGGAGAAAGGTTATTTGAGTTAGAACCAAATTTAAATAAAAACTCAGTAGCTGCTTTATATGCACCTACTGCAGGGATAGTAAATCCTTTTGAACTAACTGTTGCTTTAGCTAATAATGCTGTTAAAAATGGTGCAGAAGTTATTTTAGAAGCTGAAGTAACTGACATAGAAGATAAAGGAGATTATAAGTTAGTTAAGACAAGTAAGGGCAATATTGAAGCTAAATTAGTAATTAATGCTGCTGGAGTATATGCTGATAAAATAGCTCAGATGGTAGGAATAAAGGACTTTAAGATTACCCCACGCAGAGGAGAGTATTATTTATATGATAAGATATTAGATATTAAAGTTAACCATACTATTTTCCAATTACCTAACAAAGTAAGCAAGGGGATTGTAGTAACCCCTACAGATGAAGATAATTTATTAATAGGGCCTAGTGCTGAAGAAATAGAAGATAAAGATGATTTGTCTAATACTAGAGAAGGGTTAGATCAAGTAATAGCAGGTGCTAAAAAGACTATTCCTGATTTAACTACTAGAGGGGTTATAAAAGAGTTTGCTGGTTTAAGAGCAGCGATTAAAGAGACTGGTGACTTTTTAATTGAAGCTAGTGATAAAGTAAAAGGATTTATTAATGTAGCTGGAATACAATCGCCTGGCTTAGCATCATCACCAGCTATTGCTGAAATGGTAGTTGGGATTGTAAAAGAAGAATTGCCTGGTTTAGAAGAGAAGGATGATTTTGATCCTTATGAACAGGAGATACCTAAATTTAGACATATGAGCCATAAGCAGAGAATGAAATTAATTGAAAAGGATTCAAATTACGGTGAGATTATTTGTCGCTGTGAGTCTATTACTAAAGGAGAAATTCTAGATGCAATTAGACAGCCAGTAGGAGCAAGAACTGTAAATGCAATTAAGAGAAGAGTAAGACCAGGAGCAGGACGCTGTCAAGGAGGTTTTTGTGGACCAAAAGTTGTAGAAATTTTATCTGAAGAGTTAGGGATTCCTAAAACAGAGGTTAAATTAGAGAAGGATAATTCAAAAATTTTAGTAGAAAAAACTAAAGAATCTTTACAGAAAGAGGTGACAGATAATGAATAAGCAGTCTTATGATTTGGTTGTTGTAGGTGGAGGACCAGCTGGGTTGGCGGCAGCTCAAGAGGCTTATGATCAAGGGGTTAGAGATATATTAATTATGGAACGTGATTTCGAATTAGGTGGAATTTTGCAACAATGTATTCATAATGGCTTTGGCTTACATTTCTTTGGTGAAGAGTTAACAGGTCCAGAGTATGCCCAGAGATTTATGGAGAAAGTAGCTGAACGTGGTATTGATATTAAGTTAGACACAATGGTTTTAGAAGTTACTCCAGATAAAAAGGTTTATGCTGTAAACTCTAAAGAAGGAATGTTAGAAATTGAGGCTAAGGCTGTAGTGATGGCTATGGGTTGTAGAGAAAGGACAAGAGAAGCAATCGGAATTCCAGGAAGTAGAGTAGCTGGGGTATTTAGTGCTGGTACTGCCCAACGTTATATTAATATGGAAGGCTATATGCCAGGAAAGAAGGTTGTAATTTTAGGCTCTGGTGATATCGGTTTAATTATGGCTAGAAGAATGCATTTAGAAGGAGCAGAGGTAGAAGCAGTATTAGAACTTTTACCATTTTCAGGAGGGTTAACCCGTAATATAGTTCAATGTTTGGATGATTTTGATATTCCATTACGGTTAAGCCAAACTGTAACTAGGATTCATGGTAAAGAGAGGTTAGAAGGGGTTAGCGTTGCTAAGGTTGATAAAAATTTAAAACCAATTCCTGGGTCAGAATATTATATTGAGTGTGATACCTTATTATTATCAGTTGGTTTAATTCCAGAGAATGAATTGTCTGTTGCAGCAGGAATTGAATTAGCTTCTGTAACAGGTGGACCAATTGTGAATGAATGTAGAGAGACTAATATTAATGGTATCTTTGCTTGTGGAAATGTTCTTCATGTACATGATTTAGTTGATTATGTGACTGAAGAAAGTAAGTTGGCTGGTAAAGCAGCAGCTCTATATTTACAGGATAAAATAGTTAAAAGAGATAAAGAGATTAATATAATAGCTGGGGATAATATAGGTTATATTGTTCCTCATAAGATAACCGAGAAGATTGAAGAAAGAAAGCGTGTAGATCTTTATATGAGAGGTAAAAGACCAATGGAGAATGCTCAAATAGTAGTTATGGATGGGGATAAAAAACTATTTGCTAAAAAGGAAAGGTTTGTAAAGCCAGCAGAGATGATTAGTATTCCATTACCTGAAAAGATGATTGAGCAATTAGAAGGTAGTACAGTTGAAGTCAAGATTGTGGAAGGGGGAGAATAGTAATGGAAGATAAGGTTATGATTACCTGTGTTAGTTGTCCAATGGGCTGTGATTTAAATATAGAAGTTATAGATGAAGAGATCAAGAAAGTAGAAGGTAATCGCTGCCCTAGAGGTGTTGAATATGCTAAAGCTGAATACTTTAATCCAACTAGAGTATTACCTACTACTGCTAAGGTAAAAGGCGGAATATTGCCTCTAGTTCCAGTTAAGACTGCAAAACCTATTCCTAAAGGTTTATTAGAAAAAGCTATGAGAGAGATAGCTAAAGTTGAATTAGAAGCTCCTGTAAAATTAGGAGACATAGTTATTAAAAATGTTTTAGACACAGGAGTAGATGTAGTAGCTACTAGAGACTTAGCCAAAAAATAGACTTAAATTTAAGAATATTACTTTTAATTAGATATAATTAACCACTCTACTTGCATATATAGAGTGGTTTTTAGTTTATATATCAATATTTAATAGCTGGTCAGTTTTTAAGAGAAATAGAGTAGATTAATCTTCCTGTAATCCCTTTATCTAACGCTGAGAAGTAGTATTTCTTTAAGTGGTAATATTTTTTAGGTTAATGACATAAGTATATTATCGCTTAAGGCTAAATATAAGATGAAATTTTTATTATAATCTGATAGAATATAATAAATACAGAGTTTCAGGAAATTTCATAATTACCTGAGATAGTTATTTAATAAAGAATTCATTTAAATTATAAGTATAATAAGATTTTATTAATAATAATGAATTAATTGCTGAAATCATATTTTATGAAATGGACTGATATAAGCTAAATAAAGGAGGGAAAGTGGGAATGGTTGGAATATTAGTAGTTTCACATAGTAATAAAATTGCCGAGGGAATAGAAGAATTAGTCAAAGAACTTGTTCCCAGAGAGATACCTCTAATTTCAATTGGTGGCGATGGATATGGAGGAATTGGAACAGATATAGAGGATATAATAGAGGCTGTTGAGGAATTATATACTGATAAGGGTGTTATTATAATCGGAGACGTAGGTAGTTCTTTAATGAACTCTAAGATGGCTTTAGAGATTTTGGAATTAGAAGGTTATACTAATGTAGTAGTAAGTAGTGCACCTTTAGTAGAAGGTACAATGGTAGCAGCTATTGAAACAAACTTAGGTAAGGACTTAAATGATATCAAAGGGAAGATAGAGAGCAAGCGATTAATTGAATTAATATAATTAATAAAGATACTCCAGATTATCTGGAGTATCTTTATTTTTATGGTATATAAAATTGTGATAAAGTTATACTTAATAATGATATTAAGACAGTAACAAGTAATGAGTGACAAGTTATGAGAAGAGCTTCTTACTCGTTACCCGTCACTCGTCACTGATTACTAAAGTGTCGCAATATACCCATATTACATTACCGCAAAATTGGATATAGATATAGAGAGTTAACCAAAAGTTAACTTTACAAAATTACTAATCAATGCTAACATATAAATAGATATAAATATATTTATATGTTAGTTGGGATTTTAAGGGGAGAGGAAGCGTAATGAAGAATATTGCAGATATAACAGAAGTATTAAAGGCTTTAGCAGATAATAGTAGGTTAGAGATTATCAATTTATTATCCTGTGGTAAGATGTGTGTATGTGATATAGTTGAGGAATTAGATTTGAGTCAACCAAATATCTCCCATCATTTAAAGATACTTAAGAATGTTGATTTAATCATTGCTACTAAGCGAGGTAGGTGGATAGATTATGAGTTGAATCAAGACAAGTTCAAATTGTTACAAGATAATCTACAATTATTGATTACTAAGCCAGAAGATTGCCCTATTAAGAAGAGTGAGTGTGAGTAAGATTTAGTTTAAGATTAATCCTAACTTAAAGAAGATAGTTTAAAAAATATTATTCAGTAATAAAGGAGGAAATAAGATGAGAGTAGCTGTAATTTCAGATGTGCATGGTAATATCTTTGCTTTAGAGAGTGTATTAGAGGATATCAGAGGTAGAAATGTAGATGAGATAGTATGTACTGGGGATTTAGTAGGGTATGGTCCTTATCCAAATGAAGTAATTGATAGAATCAAAGAAGAGGGCATCAATACTATCCAAGGAAACTATGATGATGCTATTGGTAATAGGAGAATTGCTTGTGGATGTGATTATAAGACAGAACGTTCTCAGAAGATAGGGATGTCTTCTATGAACTATACTGCAATGGAGACTAGCGAAGAGAATAAAGAGTTCCTAGCGAATTTACCTTTTAGTTTGACTTTAGAGATAGAGGAGAAGACTGCTTTATTTGTCCATGGTAGTCCTAGAAAGATTAACGAGTACTTATATGAAGCTAGTGAAGCGGTAAAAGAGGTAGCAGGGGAATTAGAAGAGGATATTCTAGTTTGTGGACATACCCATCTACCTTACCACAAAATAATTAGTGGCAAACATATGATGAATGTTGGCAGTATCGGCAAGCCCAAGCATGGTAATCCTAATGCTATCTATACAATTATTGAAGTCATTGATGGTAAAGTAAAAACAGAGTTTATTGAGGTTATCTATCCAGTCGATAAGCTAGTTGAGGCTATTGAAAAAAGCGATTTGGCTGAAGAGTTAGTTGAAGTCTTTACCACAGGGATTAGCTAAGCTATGGAGATTATCATTACTGCTAAGCTAAAGAAGTATGGAAAAGATAAAGATTTAGCTTTAACTATTCGTCAGTTAACAGTCAATGGTTGTTGTGGGGGAAAACTAATGCTTGGTCAAAATACCCAAGCTAAAACTCCTCCCCAAATTATTGAGGGAAGTCCTAAAAAAGATAACATAAAAGATTATCAACAACTTTTAAGAGATGAAATAACTATTTATTTACATCAAAATTTAATAGCTAGTTATTCCAAACTCAGATTAGATATTAAGAAGTTAGGCTTTATTAAGAGGTTTACCCTTGAAAGCTTTGAATAATAAGCGGTAGGGTAATATGTCAAGAAGAAATTTAAGACACAGATTCCCTATTGAATGCCTAAAATTAGGCATAGTTCACCCATACCTGTGTAAATGGTTAAATTTAACAGGATAATAGC
>Ga0163224_100122_pt1 | contig 12405 bp, 8 predicted proteins | sample MSEWel2016_03_03_FD_113141 | JGI IMG/M metagenome (GOLD analysis project Ga0163224, IMG submission 113141) | Subsurface microbial communities from deep shales in West Virginia, USA - MSEEL Well Study Marcellus 5H_2016_03_03 ... | reverse complement strand
TAATCAAAGCAATCGATAGCTTCAACCCCAATAAGAATACTAGATTAGCAACCTATTCAGCCAGATGTATTGAGAATGAGATTTTGATGCATTTAAGAAAGACGAAAAAGTTAAATAATGAGAAGCTAATGCATGAACCGATTGGTTCTGACAAGGAAGGAAATGAGATCAAATTAATTGATATCTTAGGCACAGCAGTAGATGTAGTCAGTGAAAAGGTCGAATTGGCTATGAAAGAGGAGACCTTATATGAAAAGCTTAAAGAGCTGGACAGTAGAGAGAGAAAGGTATTGGAATTGAGATATGGTCTTCAAGATGGTCAAGAGAAGACTCAAAGAGAGATTGCCGATAGGCTCGATATCTCGCGTTCCTATGTCTCTAGAATTGAGAAGAAAGCTGTCAATAAATTATATAAAAAATTCACAGTAGAAGGCTACTAGAGTTAATCTAGTAGCTCTTTTTTTATAAGGATGTGGGAATTATTATAACCTAGATTAGAGCTGTTTTTAATTACTATACATAACATGAAAAATAATTTTAATGTACTTAATAGTCTCTTATTAAAAGGAATCATTATTTCTTATCTTATTAAAACTATTCTTAATTTTTTCATAATTTCCATTATTAAAGGTACATTCTTTTATACAAATTGAGTAGCCGCAGTATTTTGAAAATGAAATAGCATATTTCTTATAATCAATATGCTTTAAGGTATTATTATAGTCAGTTTTGGGACCATCATAAATAGCATTAGATGGACATGCCTTAACACATTTTCTACATCTTTTACAGAAGTCTTTAATCTAAAGATGTTCATAAAAAAAACAACTGCAAAAATGATATTGAGAGAATGATATAACATTACAAGTTTTTAAAAGTAAGTGGATACCTGTTGTGGAAAAGTGATAATAATTGATTATTATTTTATATGCTTAGTATTGGGATTTAGTATTTATTATCAGATTTCTTTCATTTGTGAAGATATAAGACTAGTCTTTTTGAGATAAAAAGACTCCTGACAATATTGTCAGGAGTCTTTGATCTAATTGCGACTAGATCTTTTTTTATAGATTAAATATCCAACAGTAAATAGAAGAAGATATGGAATTCCAGTTCCGATTAAAATAATAATTTGGTAAAATTCTGCTACCATTCTATTGATGGCATTTCTAATAGCTTTAATAATTCCTGGACTGCTTGAACCAATTGGCTCTGGTTGGTGAAATTCTACAGTAATTGTACTATAACTTATTTGATTATCGAGGTATTTTTTACGACCTTGCAATCTTTCAATTTCAGTCCTTATTCTATTAAGTTCATTTTCTATCTTTAAGATTTCTTCAACTTCAGTAGCTTTATCGAGTAATTTGCGATACCTTTCTTCCTGTGATGATAAATTAGTTAATCTTATATCTAAATCAATATATTCTTCTGTTACATCCTGACTTGAAGTAGAGCGAGAGATTATCTGACCATAGTCTTGACTAGATAATTCACCTAAGATTTTGTTGAAGTTATCTGCAGGTATCTTTATCTCAAACCAGTAAAACTTCTGTTTATCTTGGTTAATCCAGTTTCTGGAGTTAGACAGATAACCTTCATATTTATCAATTAAATTAATGATATTATTGTTGACTTTATCTATCTTATTTACCTCTATAATCAAATTACCTCTTTTAATTATTTTCTGTTCAGATAGTATATCAGAAGAATCTGTAAGTAGTTCATTATTTTCTTGTTGTGAACTCCCTGTTATTTTCATCCTTGTCTCTGGGATAGCTTGAGAGCTTTGATTATAATTTTGAATTTGATAATTTCTTGATTCATCTTTTGCTTGAAATTCTTTATTAAGATAATCATTATCACTTAAGAAGTTAGCTGGTAGGGTAGTTATAGCCATTAATAAGATGGCAGCGGCTAAAGAAATTATTCCAGTAGGCACTTTAACTGGTAAGATAAACAAATCTTTTATTCTTTTTAAGATATTCTTTTTATTATTGTCATTATAAGATTTTTCCTCTGTTACATTTTGATTAATCTTATTTATAATAGAGTCTACCAAATCTATCGGTGCTTTTTCCTTTTCTAAAGATGATAGTAGCTGATAATTTTGCTGATATTCTTTTAATTCTTCTTGACATTCATTACAATCTTCTAAATGATTATTTATTAATTCTTCTTCTTGAACTGTTAGACTATTATCTATATAAAGAGGAAGTAGCTCTTTAATCTTTTCGTGTCTCATTGTAACCCTCCGTTCTTAATGATTTTATTTAAATCTTCACGCAAAGCTCTACGGGCTCTACTAAGCCTTGACTTGACTGTTCCCATCGAAATATCTAAAATATTTGCAATCTCCTGGTAATTTAATCCTTCAAACTCTCTTAAGACAAATACAGTTTTTTGTTCAGGAACTAGTTGATTAACTAACTCCTGAATAGTTACATTTAGTTCATTTGCTATTGATATTTTTTCAGGATTATTTATTTCTTTCATACCTTGTAAGTTTCTTTCACTAGCCTCTTCTCCTGAAAGATTTGATGTCTTGATTTTGCGTTGTCTTCTTCTCAATTCATCACGGCAAATATTAGTTGTAATTCGAAATAACCAAGTAGAGAAACTGGAATTAGCTTCAAATTTACTTAGATTTTTATATACCCGAATGAAGGTTTCCTGAGCCATATCACGGGCATCTTCATGATTTCCCAACATGCGGAAGGTCGAATTATATATTTTATGTTGGTAACGTTCAATAAGTTTTGTAAAAGCCTCTTTATTACCGTTATTGAATTGATTAATTAGTTCACTATCAGATAATGCCATTTATTCTTCATCTCCTTTCAAAACATTTAGACGTATCTAAATTAATTTTGTTCCATAAAAGTGACTTGTTTTTTATTTTTTTATAAAATCAATCTATTAATTATGGGGCACTAAGAGCTAATATTCTTATTTTGTGGTAATTTAATTATATTACAGGTTGCTTTACTATGGATATTTTTATTTATTTCAATTTTATTTTACAATGAATCTTTAAAATCAAGCTAAAAATTAAAAAGAACTATATTCTAGGCAAAGAAAGTTATTAATGTTGAGGTCTGCTTAAGAAAATAGAAGATGGCGGTTACTGATAGATATATATGCTTCCTATGTCTCTAGAATTGACAAGAAAGATACCAATAAATTATATGAAAAGTTTACAGTAAAAGGTTGCTAGAGTGAATTTAGTAATTCTCTTTTACCAGATGGTAAGTTTATTGTGATTGCCTAGTATTCATGTTCTTGAAGTCTTTAAAGATCTATGTTAATATTAGTATATAATTTTAAAAGTAAGGGGTGTAAATGTTGATTTTTATAAGAATTCGTCAGTTAGTTGGATAATCTCAACAAAGTAAATATGAGATAAGGTACAGATCTAGATTGAAGGAGCAGAGAAACTAGGTCTATATTCTTTTTGCGGATTCTTGATGAACATATATACAATCCCTTTAACTAATAGTATATAACTTAAAACTGTCTTCTATATTAGATTACAGTATTTTTGTATCTATTTAAAAAATAGAAATATATCTATCTTTATTTTAGAGGTTGTAGGTGAACACTTGTTCATTTACAACCTCTTGTTATGTTTTTTAAAAATTATCATAGATTGGAATATCGATATTCAATTATTAGCAATTAAGTATATAAGGACAAGAATCCGGTGTAGATGGATAAGGTTATATTTTGATTGTTGTAATACTAATAAGATTTCTAGATACTCTACAAGATAACTAAATTAGAAGGATAAATCTTGAAAATTTCAAGGAGAAATGAAAGGAGATTTAAAAATGGCTAAAAAGATAAAGGCGATAGTAATAGGTGTAAATCTTAAAAATCAAGAGAATGACTTTGAATATTTAATGGAAGAATTAAAAGGCTTAGCAACGGCATGTAATATAGAGGTAGTTGGAGAAATAATTCAAAATTTAAATTATATTAACAATCCCCATTATCTTGGTACAGGTAAGATTAGCCAACTTGGAGAATTAATCGACTATAAAGATGCCAATCTAGTCATAGCCAATGATGAATTATCGCCTTCTCAAATTCGTGTACTTGAAGATAGGCTTGATGTAAGGGTAGTTGATAGAACGATGTTAATCTTAGATATATTTGCCCAGCGTGCAAAGACAAGAGAAGCAAAATTACAAGTGGAAGTAGCTAGACTTCAGTATATGCTGCCTAGATTAGTTGGTCAAAGAAAATATGACCGTCAAGGAGGAGGGGCTGGCTTAATAAATAGAGGTGCAGGAGAAACAAGTTTAGAATTAAGTAGAAGAAGAATTGAAGATAAGATAGTAGGATTGGGGAAGGAATTAGAAGTACTAGCTTCACAACGAAAAATACAACGCAATAGACGTAAAAAAAGTGGAATTCCTGTTGTCTCCTTAGTTGGATATACCAATGCAGGAAAGTCTACTTTGCTAAATGCAATGGTTGAGATGTATAATTCATCCTTGGACAAACAGGTTTTTGAGAAGGATATGTTATTTGCAACCTTAGAAACTTCTGTTAGAAAGATAAATTTGCCTGATAATAAATTGTTTTTGCTGACAGATACCGTTGGATTTGTAAATAGATTACCCCATCATCTTGTTAAAGCATTTAGATCTACATTAGAGGAGGTTGCAGAAGCTGATTTAATAATTCATGTTGTTGATTATTCAGATCCTAAATATCAAAAGTCAGTTGATATCACAAATAAAACATTAGAGGAGATTGGAGTTGAGAATACTCCTATTATTTATGCTTTTAATAAAGGAGATTTAACAGATACTATAATTCCTCATTTGGGAGAGGATAGGGTCTATTTATCTGCTAAGAAAAGAACAGGAATAAATGAATTGATCCAATTAATTAGTGAATATATCTTTAAGGACTATACCCAATGTGAAATGTTAATTCCCTATGGTCAAGAACAACTAGTTTCTTACTTTCATGAAAATGCTAATGTGCTTGCAACTAGTTATGAAGAAGAAGGTACTAAGTTGAATTTAGAGTGTAAAGAGAGTGATTATGAAAAATATCAGCCTTATGTAATAAGTAATAAAATATTTACCTAGAGTTAATTCCAGATGATAAAGCGTTATTATAGGTCTAGAATTTTTCGGTAAAATGATTATAGCAGATATGATTTTTATATAAAGCCAGAAATTTTATTGTTTGATTGAATGAATAGAATAATATGGGACTTTTTAAGTAGCTCATTTCTTCATAAAGAAGGAAGAGCTACTTTTTCTATTTAGTAATATAAGTAATTAGCTTCTGCTCCACCTACTTAAGATTTATATTTGTGATATTAGCTATAAATTATTACTTGGATCAAAGAATAAGAGTGAAAGTTTTATTATTAATATGCTTTTATCTTACTAAATTATAGTATATAGGATTAGAAAAAGGATAAAATTGATAATACTTCTCCAAAATATGTAAAAAAAACTGACAAAAGTTCAAATAGCTTAAAAATGATATCTAAAATCTGTATTTTTTCTTCTGGTTTTTTATTCTTTATATGTTAATATTATTAATAAATACAACATTATAGTCATAATTAATTATTTTACTATAAAATTACAAAAATTATTTTAAGTGTTATTAAAAACACAGAGAATGATTAAATAAAGGTGGAGACTTAATTATTTAAATTTAGATAATAAAGAGATTTAGGAGATGAATAAATGAGTAAGATGAAATTATTTTGCTTACCATATGCTGGAGGGTCAGCAATGATTTACAAAAATAAGAATTGGGAAAGATATCTGGATGATTCAATTGAATTAGTACCTATAGAATTAGCAGGAAGAGGGATAAGATATAGTGAGAAGCTATACGGGAATTTCAATGAAGCCGTTGATGATATATATAACTTGATAAAAGGAGATCTAGATAAAACAGATTATGCTATCTATGGTCATAGTATGGGAAGCCTTTTGGCCTATGAATTATATTATAAAATTAAGCAATTAAAGAATAAAAGTTCCCCTAGGCATATGTTTTTTTCAGGAATACAACCTCCACATCTAAAGATAAATCATAAAATGATACATCATTTACCAGATAAGGAGTTTGAAGAAGAAATTATAGGATTAGGGGGGACTCCAAAAGAAATTTTTGAGAACAAAGAGGTATTTAAATTTTTTCTCCCCACATTGAGAGCCGATTTTAAGATTATAGAGAAATATAATTATGTTGAGAAAAGAGATAAGATTGATTGTGCTATAACCATCTTAATTGGTAGAGAGGATAAGTTAACTAAAAGTAATATTGTAGAATGGAAAATACAGACCCAAAGTGATTGTAATATCTATAGTTTTCAAGGTGATCACTTTTTTATTAATTCAAATGTAGAAAGAATTACAGATATAATTAATAATACTTTAGTTAAGTCCTAGAAGATTAAATATATAGCAAATGAGTTTTATAAGGTCAATTATTTCAAATAACTATATAGGAGGACGTTTAAATGAATTTAGAGGATTTAAATAGAGCAACTATTAATGAGGCTTTTAATAAGGTAACTGAGGAAAAAAGTGATAGCTTAGCACTTGTCTTTGAAGATGTTGAATTGACTTATGATGAATTGAAAAAGGAAGCCTATAATGTGGCAATAAAATTGAAGGAACTTGGCATTAAAAAAGGTGATAGAGTTGCAATCTTACTTTCAAATTGCTATGAGTATCTATATCTTTATTTTGGGGCTTTTTTAATTGGTGCATGGCCTGTTCCAATTACTTCAAGAGTTAAAGAGAAAGAGTTGAAGAATATTTTAATGGATTCAAAGGCAGAATTAATTTTTTTACAGGATTCAATTGATAATAGACATTATGAAAAAATAGTATTTGGATTTAAGGATGAGTTACCTTTTCTGGATAAGTTTATTATTAGGCGTACTACAGACTTAGATAAGTATTTTGATATGCCTTCTTTTTCTGATTTTTTTGAAATGATAAATAATATTGAAGAAAAAATAGAAAGATTTGAGCACCCTGATATTCAAGAGGATGATACCGCTTTACTTGCCTACACATCTGGTACTACTGGAAATCCAAAGGGGGTTATGATAACACATCGAGGCTTAGTTTATACATCTTACCATACTGGTAGAATATGGGGATATGATCAGATAGGTAATGATCTTGTATTATCAATTGCCCCGTTGTATACTGCGCAAGGTTTTTTACCAGTTTTATTAGATTTAATTTCTGGTGTTACAATGAATTTCTTAGAAACTTTCACTCCTAACAAAATACTTAAAGAAATTTCTAAAGGAAGAGCTAAAATTTTTCATACTCAACCAACAATGTGGAATTTACTAATGTTTTCCCCATTAAGAAAATTTGTTTCCTTTGATAATTTAGAAAAGACGATTGTGTCTGGGTCATTATGTTCTTCTAACCTTGCTAAAAGAATTTATGAGACAACTGATACTACCTTACTTAATGGATATGGATTAATTGAGGCAACAGGTGTGGTTACTGTAACAAGACCAGATGATCCTTTGGATGTTCAGTTAAATACAGTTGGAAGACCTATTCCAGGGGTAAATTTAAAGATTGTAGATCAAAATCATAATGAAGTAGAGAAGGGAGAGGTAGGAGAGCTTGCAGTAAGAGGATACTTAATGAATGGTTATTATGGTAATGAGGAAAAAACAAAAAGTGTAATTGATGAAGAAGGTTGGCTCTATACTGGTGACTTAGCTTGTTATTATAAAGATGGAGAGAATATTCAGATAGTTGGTAGAAATAAAGATATGATTATCCGTGGTGGATTTAATGTATATCCAATAGATATTGAAGAGGAGATATCTAATTGCAATAAAGTACAAGATGTTGCAGTGGTTGGAAAGGAGCATGAAATTTTAGGAGAAGTCATAGTTGCATTTATTGTACCAGATCCTAGCATGAAAATTACTAAAGGTGAGATTATGGAACATTGTAAGGAGTATCTATCAGATTATAAGATGCCTGATGAAATATATTTTGTAAAACAACTACCTACTTTATTGTCTGGGAAGATAAGGAAAAATATATTAAAAGAATGGCTAAATACAGAGATACCACAAGAAGAATTATTTAACTTTTAAGCTAAGGAGGGATTAGAGTTATGATAAAAGATTATTCTAATACACCAGGCATATTTGGAATAATACAAAGAAACTACAAAAAATATCCAAATAAGATGGTCGTGACGATAGGTAAGGAACACATTACATACCGTGAACTTATCGACAAGGGTGACAGGGTAGCTGCTGCGCTGTATGATATGGGGGTTAGAAAAGGAGATCGTGTTGGGATATTAATACCTAATAAAATTAATTGGTATATCTTTTTATATGGTATTTTGCGTTTAGGTGCGATCGTTGTTCCCTTTGATCCACAAATGGCTGAACATGAGATTAAACACCTGTTTGATAAAGTAGGCATCAGAGCTGTTTTGGTTCCTACAGAATTTAGAGGAATTAACCACAAAAAGATAATAGATGGATTAAGAAATCTGCTACCTGATTTAAAAAAGGTAATTGTCGATGGAGAGGTTGAAATAGATGATTTTCATTCTTCTTTTGAATCATTACTAGCTAGTGATAAATCATCTTTAGAAGATATGCAACTTACTATGGAAAAAGAAGATAGCAATGTTTTCTTTTGTACTACAGGTAGTACAGGAACTCCTAAAATTGTTGATATCCCATGTAGAATTATTGATGATAACATATCCAAAAATTCAGAACGTTGGGGTTTTAAAGAGGGAGATAGGTTTTTACTTTCAATGCCTCTTTATCATGCGGCGGGTTTTGGTTGGGGACTGTCATGTTTAAGTGCAGGAGGGTCTATATATTATGAGAATTATTTTTCTCCTAGTACATTTTTAGAATTAACTCAAAAAGAAGACATAAGTAGTTTGTTAATTACCCCTACTTTAGCAAAGATTATTTTAACTCATCCTCAATTTGATGAATATGATTTATCTTCTCTTAAAAGTATCATATTTACTGGTGAGTATTTAGCTGATGAATTAGCAGATAAGTTTGTTAATGAAATGAACATTAGAGTGATTAATGCTTTAGGAATGACAGAAACTTTTGTGTATTTGGATTGGGACTCAACAAGAGATAAGGGTATTTCTCCAAATAAATTAGGTGAAATTCCAGAAATAGAAATAAAAATAGTCGATAGCAATGGAGAAGAGTGTAAAATAGGTGAAAAAGGTAATATTCATATAAAAAATTCAGTAATGAAGGGATATTTTAGATTAAAAGAAGTAACTGATGAGGTTTTAGATGAAGAAGGTTGGCTTAATTCAGGAGATTTAGCAGTAAGAACAGAAGATGGTAGAGTGGAATTTGTAGGACGAGAAAAGAGAATAATTAAAAGGGGTGGTAATCTAGTTGCTCCTGAAGAGATTGAGCAGTTTTTAAGAACCCATTCTTTATGTGCGGGTGTTATTGTGGATAAAGAAGAAGATTTGATAATGGGAGAAAAAATTATCGCTTATTTCCAAATGGCAGAAGGGGCAGATATAAGTAAGGAGGAGCTCCGTAAATTTTGTAAAGGGAGGATATCTGCTTATAAAATCCCAGATGAGTTTTATTTCTTAGAAGAGATTCCTAAGACTGTAGGTAAGGCTAATCCAACCTTATTAAGAAAGCTAAGAGAAGAAAATAAAATATAGATTTTTTAACTTGATCTTTCTTTTCAAATAAAGAGATTAGGATAGTTAAGAAATAAATTAGAATTTGCTTTTGCAATATTTATGAGTATATATTCTCACAATTTTATTTACATTCTATAAAGTATAAAGTGAAAATTTTTCACCTTATATATAATAAAAACTAGAGGAGGAACAGAGATGGCAGGATTAAGTATTAGAGAATTGACAAGATGGATGATACCGAGAATGACAATGGCTGGATGTAATATTACTGATATTGAAGGAACATTAAAGAATATCACAAGTAATGATATGTGGCCTGTTGAATGGGGTAAGACAGCAAAGAAATATTTAGAAATTGCCCAAGCAGCTGAAGAAGAGGGGCATAAGCATACTGCCTATGAAATGTATTTTTATGCAATGTTATATTATTATGAGGGGCAGAAAGTTCTATTTGAGGATACAGATAGAAAACTAGAATTATTTAATGAGATGATGGATGTATATCAAAAGGTTATAGAATTTACTCCTTATCCAGTAGAAAAAGTAGAAATTCCTTATAAAGATATGAATATTCCAGGATATCTTCATAAGCCAGAAGGAAAGGGGCCTTTTCCATGTTTGTTATTTATTCAAGGAATGGATAGTTCAAAAGAAGAGTGGCATAAGTGGGGAAGGTATGCAGTTGAAAGAGGTTTTGCACTTCTTTGTGTAGATACCCCTGGACATGGTGAAACAAGGATCTTGAATAATATTTATCTTGATATCCCTAATTTAAAAGAATCGGCTTCAGTATGCAGAGAATATTTACAGAATAGAGAAGATATTATTTCAGATAAAATAGGAATTCTAGGAAATTGCTTAGGCTCAAATTATGGTTTTCAATCTGCTGGCTATGATAAAGAATTTGCTTGTTGTCTTATTATTTTATCAATTTCTGAATTTAGGACAAAGGTTAATGACAATTCCGATGTTCCTAAGTGGTTTATAGATATGATTAGATTCTTTACAGGAGATAGTGCAGGAAATGAAGGAGCTTTTGAAAAGTATCAGCAAGATTTTAATTTAGATAACATGGAGAATAGAGTTCAGTGTCCTACTCATTTGTTCCATCCTGAGGAAGATAACTGGTTGGATTGGGGGCAAGTAGAAAGAATGGCTAGTTTTGTAGAAGGAGATCTTAAGATAACTCCTGTAGAGGGTGAGCCAGTTTTTGAAGGAAATAGTATGAGCCATTTAGTTCCTATTTATGAACAAATTCATTGGGTACTTCCAGTAGCCTTTGATTGGGTACAAGAACAGTTAGCATAATATATTATATGAGGAGGAAATTATAATGAATAAACAAGAACTAACATTTGAAGAATTTCAAGAAATTATAGTTGAAATCTTAGGTGTTAAGAAAGATATTATTACAAAAGATGCAGTAATTTATCAAGAGATAGGGATTGATTCTCTAGGATTGGTCAACCTTGGGACTAAAATTCAACAAAAATATGATATTGAAATTCCACCTGCTGTAATAGTAGAGATAAGGACTATTGGTGAATTTTATAATAAGGTTCGGCAGTTAGTTGAGAGTAGAGTTGCTTAAAGTTATTTATCTAATTTAAATATATCATAAATAACTGTATAGTTGTAATTAAGGTTTAATAGTTAGCTATAGGGCTTAGGCTTAATTAGTATGCTTTTTAGAGATTATGATATGAGCAAAGGCTAAAACCTATAGCTAATCTTTTTTACAATATATAAGTTAAGCTATATAGGAAGGGTTGATTTTATGGCAGATAATAGTCTAAGCTATAAAACTTTTTTTGAACATGAAACTTCTAGAATGATTTTTGAGGGTGCTTTAGCATGTGATATAAGGAAGGTATTTTCTAATACTGAAACAGAAAATGATTGGATAAGCCAGTGGGCAAAATTAGGAGAAAGTGAAGAGAAGAAGGCAAAGTTAGATAAACAAAGAGGTTTTATTAAGACTGCTTATAGTGGCTATCTACGTGCTTCTAATTATTATAGATTAGCTCAATATCACTTGTTAAAAGATAGTGAGGATAAGAAAAGACTCCTTAAAAAGAGTATCAAATTATATGATGAGGTAGTTTCATTGAGTCAAGGTAGTATAAAAATAATAACTATCACATATCAAGGCGTTGAAATAAAAGGGTATATCCATCTGCCTAAAAGAGAAACGAAAGTTCCTTGTATTATATGTATTCCTGGCTTAGGTCACAATAAGGAAAGCATGCATCAGTGGTGCCAATATGGAGTTAAAAGAGGTATGGCTGTCTTTATAGCAGATGGACCAGGTTATGGTGAAACAAGGGTTTTTGATAATATAGCTTTAGATTTTCAGGGGTTTAATCAATATATTCAGACAGCTATTGATGCTTTATCAGATATAGAGATTATTGATTGTAGTAAAATAGGGGTTTTGGGAGATTGTTTTGGTGGTTATTTAGCTTTTAGAGCTCTTGTTGAAGAAGAACGTATCAAAAGTTGTGCTATAGTTGAAGGGATTTTAGAATATGGAGAAACTCAAATAAAGGATAAACCACTTCCTGAATTAATTACATATCATTTGGAAAAGAATGAATTAGAATATTTTAATAAAATGGGGGAAGTTTTTTTTGAATCAAACATTGATAGAAATGTCTCTCTCTATATATTACATAGTAAAACTGATAAATTAATTCCAGTTTCTCTAGC
>Ga0163224_100120_pt1 | contig 12543 bp, 18 predicted proteins | sample MSEWel2016_03_03_FD_113141 | JGI IMG/M metagenome (GOLD analysis project Ga0163224, IMG submission 113141) | Subsurface microbial communities from deep shales in West Virginia, USA - MSEEL Well Study Marcellus 5H_2016_03_03 ... | reverse complement strand
TGCACTTGGTCCCATATCTACACCACGACAATTGGCACCAAGATATGAAGGAACACCCACTATCTTTACTTTCAAAGTTACTCCTCCTCTATATGATAGACCTTTTCTACATAAGGCGATGTCATAGCATGTAATAATGAACCATAACCCAATCTAAATTCTATCTCATCACCTAGTTTAATATTATCAACTTTGCTCAAATCAACAATTAAGTGATCACTACTAGCACCTTCGATACTTATCTTAGGGTTTAGAGGAAAAAGAGAGTTAGGGTCTATATCCTGCCGTCCAATCCCTAAAATCCCTCGCTTTCTAACCCCTTTATCTAAAATCTCCTGTTTCTGACCAAAGGCATTATTTCCCTGTTCCCCTTGAGAAGCAGTTGGTTTTTCCTTTAACTCTATTAACTCTGCTATTAATTTAAAGGTAGCTAAGCTCGTCAATTCAAACTTTTCTCCACTAGGGACTTCTCTACCCAACAGGATGGTTTCCCCCACCCTCAGCTGATTGCTAACAGGGGTATGCTTTAAATCCAATAGTAATGGTAATGAGCTACTATTTCCTGCTGAAATAATAGGAAGTTCTATCTCTAACTCTTCCCTTATATTATTAACTAAATCCATCAATTGAGTCATATTATCTTGATTAGGTAATATTCCTCTAAAACAAGCTAAATTGGTCCCTAAGCCAATTAGCTCAATATTGGATAATTTCTTAGTAACTTTAGCCACCTCAAAAAGATCTTCTGGTAAGATCCCTTCCCGTCTGTCTCCTAGATCCACCATCAAAATTATCTTATGTACTTTACCCTTGCTGTTAGCTACTTGATTTAATCTCTTGATAAGCTCTAGCTCGGAATTCAGACTGATATCGACTATTTCTACGACTTCATTAACTTCACTCAACATTGGAATTCTAAGTAACATTAAGGGGCAATCTAAACTCTTTAACCCTTTTAAATTTCTAATTCTAGAATCAGCTAAACCAACTGCACCTCCTGCTAACATAGCTTTAGCAACCTTTAAGTCAGCAGTAGCTCCCTTAGTAACTGCCCAAATATCAATCCCTCTGTTACTTGCTAATTCAACTATCTTTTTGGTATTATTTTCTATCTCAGCTAGATTAATCTCAATTCTAGGATTTAACACTATAATTACCTCCGATGTCAACTACATATATAAATAGTATTTACTAAATAGCTATTATAATTTTCAATACACATAAGAAAAAAGGAAGAGTAAACACCCTTCCTCGGTAGTAAGTAAGATATATTGATGTAATGTGATTATCTTTTTGAAAATTGTGGCTTCTTACGAGCCTTCTTACGTCCATATTTCTTACGTTCTTTCATTCTTGGGTCACGAGTTAAGTAACCAGCTTTCTTAAGTGCACCTCTATAGTCACCTTCAGTTTCTAATAATGCACGAGCAATTCCATGGCGAATAGCTCCAGCTTGTCCTGAAGTTCCTCCACCTTCAACTGAAACAACTACATCAAATTCTCCTAAAGTTTCAGTTACTTCTAAAGGTTGCTTTACAACTTGCTCTAAAACATCTCTACCAAAATAGTCAGCTAAAGGCTTGTTGTTAACAACGATTTTACCGTCACCTGGCAATAATCTAACGCGAGCAACTGAATTTTTTCTCCGTCCAGTACCTAAGTATTCAACTTCTGCTGCCACTTAAATCTCCTCCTTCCGTATTATAGTTCTAATTCTTTAGGCTCTTGAGCTTGGTGTGGATGTTCAGCACCAGCATAAACCTTTAATTTTTTAAACATTTGACGACCTAATTTATTCTTAGGTAACATTCTTTTTACAGCAAGCTCGATAACCTTTTCAGGCTCTTTAGCTAATAACTCACCATAGGGAGTTGATTTTAATCCTCCAGGGTATCTAGAATGTTTATGATACATTTTTTGCTCTAACTTCTTTCCAGTCAAATGAACTTTATCAGCATTTACTACGATTACAAAATCTCCTGTATCGATATGTGGAGTATACATTGGCTTATTCTTACCTTGTAAAATCTTAGCTATCTCAGTAGCTACACGTCCTAATGTTTTACCATCCATATCTACTACATACCACTCACGATTAATGTCTTGTGGTTTAGCCATATATGTGCTCATTTTCTTCCCTCCTTGTAACTTATATTTATATTATGAACTTACACTGACCGGGGCTGCCAGCATGAGTGACAAACACAATCACGTATATTATTTTATTATAACCAGCAAAAAGTGTCAAGACTTTTTAATATTTATTTCTACCTACCTAACTAAGAGATTTAATAATTTATCTTTACTGAGATAATAACTAAAAGCTATCAGTGATATTAATAGTTAATCCTCTTTAAAATTAGACCTTGCGCTGGTGCAGTAGGTCCTGCTTTGCTTCTATCCTTAGCCGATAGTATGTCTTGAACAGCTTTAGGATTTATCCTTCCCAAAGCAACCTTGACTAATGTACCGACAATAATTCTGACCATATTATATAAAAACCCATTGCCATGAATACTCAACTTGATTAGTCTATCTTTTCTATCTATATCTATACTAAAAATCTTACGAATTGGAGTTTTAGCATTACAACCAGCAGAGCGAAAAGATGAAAAATCACGCTCTCCAATTAAATATTCTGCCCCTTCCTTCATTAGATCCAAATCTAATTGATTATAAATATGATAAGCATAATTACGATAAAAAGGTGAAGGAAATTCAGCATTATATATCTGATACTCATATATTTTATCAGCAGTATGATAACGAGCATGGAAGTCATCTGCAACTTCACAAGCATCTACTATTACAACATCATCAGGAAGTTTAGTATTCAAAGCTATAGGAAATTTAGCAGTTGGAATAGAACTTTCTACTTTAAAATTAAAGACCTGACCTTTGGCATGAACTCCAGAATCGGTCCTACTAGCAGCTATAATCTTAATTTCTTTTTTGACTAGACTCTCTATTGCTCTTTCAATTACTTCTTGAACGGCTAAAGCATTTTCTTGGCGTTGAAAACCATGATAATTACTCCCATCATAGGAAACAGTACACTTTAAATTTCTCATTAAATTCACCTACTATAGAAATATACCTACTAAACTTAAATATATTATACTTATAACTGTTACTATATAATCTTTCCGTGCAAAGGCTAATACATTCATTCTAGTACGATTTTCTCCACCACGATAACATCTAGCCTCCATAGCAAGAGCTAATTCATCAGCTCTACGAAAAGCATTTACAAATAAAGGCACTAATAAAGGAATTAAATTCTTAGCCTTCTGAATTAGATTCCCCCCCTCAAAATCAGCACCTCTAGCTTTTTGTGCCTTCATTATCTTCTCAGCCTCTTCCAATAATGTAGGAATAAATCTTAAAGCAATTGTCATCATCATAGCCAATTCATGGGCAGGAAGACCAATTCTTTTAAAAGGATTTAATAGCCTTTCTAGACCATCAGTCAACTCTAGTGGAGAAGTAGTTAATGTTAGCAAAGAGGTATATGAAATCAAAAAAATCAAGCGCAATGACATAAAAGATCCCATTCTTAGCCCTTCTTCTTCAATAGATAGAAAATTCCAATGCCATAAAACTCTACCACCTTTGGTCATAAAGAGATGAATAACTAAGGTAAATATAATAATAAAGAGCAAAGGTTTAATACTTCTTAGAATATATTTCAAATTAATCCTAGATAAGAATACCGTTAATAAAATAAATAAAGCCAAAACACCATAACCTAAAAAAGATTCTATTAAGAAAATAGAAATAATAAAAAAACTAATAACTAATATTTTAGCCCGTGGGTCGAGATTATGAATTAGAGAATCTTTTTCAATATACTGACCTATCATAATATCATTTAACATTTTTTACCCTCTCATCAACTTTAGAATTTCTTCTTTCGCCTCTTCCACAGTAAAGATATCTGTAGTAATTTCTAAATTATTTAACTTCTGCTTTAAGTTTTTCATTATCTTTGTTACCTGAGGAATACCTAAACCAATACTTTCCAGTAACTGGTCATGATCAAAGACATAACTAGGAGCACCTTCTAACACCAATTTACCCTTCTCTAATACCAATACTCTATCAGCCAATTGAGCAACCTCTTCCATGCGATGAGAAATTAATATAATAGTTAAACCAAATTTATCTTTTAAATCAATTATCTCTTTAATCAACTCTTTTCTTGCTTTAGGATCTAATCCCGCAGTTGGCTCATCTAATATTAATATTTCAGGTTCCATTGCCAATACTCCAGCAATAGCAACTCTTCTTTGTTGCCCACCTGATAATCTAAAAGGAGATCTATCTTTGAACTCTCCAAAATCTAAGTTAACTAACTTTAAAGCCTTCTTTACTCTCTCTTCAATTTCCTTATCCTTCAAACCTAAATTCTTGGGTCCAAAAGCAACATCTGCAAAGATTGTCTCTTCAAATAATTGATGTTCAGGATATTGAAAGACTAGCCCTACCTTTTTTCTAATCTCTTTTAGCTTCTTAGTTTTGGTTATGTCCTGGTTGTTAATCATAATTTCACCTTCAGTTGGTCTAATCAATCCATTTAGAGTCTGAACTAAAGTTGACTTACCAGAGCCAGTATGACCTATTAAACCAATAAATTCCCCTTTAGCAACTTTAAAATTAATATCCTTTAAAATATAGTTGTTAGGGTTCAACTCAACATCATAATTATGACTTAAATTCCTTACTTCAAGTAGCATAATTCATTCACCAGCCTATCTATATCAAAAATATCAGGCCTTATCTTTAAACCTTGTTGGTGAAGTTTAAATGCTAACTCTGTAACTTGGGGAACATCTAAATGGTACTCTTTGATCTTATCTACTTGGCTAAATATATCCCGAGGAGTTCCTTCTAAAACTATCTTCCCCTCTTCCATTACAATAATTCTATCAGCCTGAATAGCCTCAGTCATAAAATGGGTAATATGAACTATAGTCATTCCTAAACCTTTATTTAACTTCTGTATAGCATCCATTACACTCTTTCTACCTACTGGATCTAGCATTGCAGTAGGTTCATCTAAGACCAAACATTTAGGTTGCATAGCCAAAACACCAGCAATAGCTACACGCTGCTTCTGACCACCAGATAAATTATGAGGAGCATATCTTTTAAACTCTTCCATAGCAACTGCTTTTAAAGAATTATCAACTCGTTTTCTAATTTCACTGGATTCTAATCCTAAATTCTCAGGACCAAAAGCAATGTCCTCTTCTACAATGTTAGCAACCAGCTGATTATCAGGATTTTGAAAGACCATTCCAACCTGCTGTCTAATATCCCAGATCTTATCTCTATCAGAAGTTTTATCCCCATTAACATCTACAGTTCCCTGATTAGGTACTAATAATCCATTTAACATTTTGGCTAAAGTAGATTTACCAGAGCCATTGTGTCCTACAATTACTAGAAATTCCCCATCTTTAATATCTAAATTAATTCCATTAAGTACCCACTCTTCACTATCATTATATTTATAATAAAGGTCTTGAACCTCAATTAATCCCATTTTTTCACCAACCTGATATAAAAAAACAGCCATTTATACCGGACGAATAAGAAAGTCCAAGTCTTATGGACATAAAGATTACGTCCAGTATCATAAAGTAACTATGGCTGTTTAATTGATTATATTTTTTTATGATACACAATTTGCTATACTTAATAGAGCAGCAAATAGATAAACTAAATTATCTACTTTAATCTTTAACTATTCTACTAGCTCTAAGATAGCCATTGGTGCAGAATCACCACGTCTTGGACCTACTTTAAGAATTCTAGTATATCCACCTTGACGTTCAGCGAATCTTGGAGCAATCTCATCAAATAATACTTGTACTGTCTCTTTATCTTGAAGAGTACTCATTACTTGTCTACGGTGATGTTGAGTACCTTTTTTAGCTTTAGTGATTAATTTTTCAGCAATTCTTTTTACTTCTTTAGCTTTAGCTTCTGTTGTTTCAATTCTTTCGTTCTTGAACAGAGCATTAGCTAGACTAATAAATAAAGCTTTTCTTGGTGCGCTTTTACGACCTAATTTCCGCTGAGCCACAACTATCCCTCCTTATTTTGAAATTTATAATTATTATAATTCAGGCTTTCCTAGACCTAAACCTAGTTCAGCAATCTTAGCTTTGATTTCTAATAAAGATTTCTTACCTAAATTTCTAACCTTCATCAGGTCTTCTTCTGAAGTGTTTGCTAACTCTTCTACAGTGTTGATTCCAGCTCTCTTTAAGCAATTAGAAGAACGAACAGATAAATCTAGTTCTTCGATTGTTGTTTCCATCAGTTTATCTTTTTCTTCTTCTTCTTTTTCTACCATAATATCCACATTATTAATCTCTTCACTAAGATTAATAAACAAGTCTAAATGCTCTGCTAATACTTTAGCAGATAAACTAATAGACTCTTCTGGATCAATACTACCATTAGTAGTAACTTCTAAAGTTAACTTATCTAAATCACTTCTTTTTCCTACACGTGTATCTTCAACTTTAAAGTTAACTCTACGCATAGGAGAGAAATCTGAATCAATAGGCAATACACCGATTACATGTTCTTCATCTTTATTATCCTCAGCTGATACATACCCACGTCCATTTTCTACTACAGCTTCTAATATAAATTCACCTTCATCGGATAAAGTAGCAATATGATGGTCAGGATTAAGTATCTCTATGTCACCACTAACAGTAAAATCACCAGCCGTAACTTCACCTTCACCATTTGCTTCAATCCTTAAGGTTTGAGGTTCTTCTTCATTCATTTTGATAACTACATCTTTTAAGTTCAAGATAAGATCAGCTACATCTTCTACAACTCCAGGTACAGTAGAAAATTCATGGCGTACACCTTCAATTTTAATTGAAGTGATTGCAGCACCTGGCAGAGATGATAACATTATTCTTCTCAATGAATTTCCTAAAGTAACCCCATAGCCCCTTTCTAAAGGGGTAATTACAAACTTACCGTAGGTATCTGTTGATTCAATACGTTCAATAGTTGGCTTTTCAATCTCAATCATTAACTTAACCCTCCCTTTAATTAAGAAAAGATTTCAACAACTCTAATTGAGGGTGATAACTTGATTAATTGCAAAAGTAGCAAAGTGGTTCAAAAGAACCACAATTAAACCGCTATTATCTAGAGTAGAACTCTACAATTAACTGCTCATTAATTGGAAGATCTATTTCCTCACGAACAGGTGCTGTTAATACTTTTCCTTCTTTCTTTTCCATATCTACTGTTACCCAAGAAGGTAGAGCTTTATCAGCATTCAACTCACAAACTTCTTTAATTCTCTTTAAACTCTTGCTATTTTCTCTAATAGATATTACATCATTCTCTTTTACTAAGTAAGAAGGAATATCGACTCTTCTACCATTAACACTAATGTGTCCATGTCTTACAAACTGTCTTGCTTCACTTCTAGAAGTAGCAAATCCTAATCTATAAACAACATTATCTAATCTACTTTCTAATAACTCTAAGAAGTTTTCACCAGTAATTCCATGCTTTCTTTCAGCAGTTTCAAAATAACGCTTAAATTGATTTTCTAAAACACCATAACTTCTTCTAACCTTTTGCTTTTCCTTCAACTGCAAACCATATTCAGATAATTTGCTACGACGACCTCTTCCTTGATCTCCAGGACCATAAGAACGACGCTCAATAGCACACTTATCTGAATAACATCTTTCACCTTTCAAGAATAACTTTTCCCCTTGTTGTCGACATAAACGACAAACAGGTCCAGTATATCTTGCCATATCTGTTACACCTCCAAGTTTATATCATTATCCTAGTTTTATATCAAATTTTATATCAGATTATACTCTACGACGCTTTGGTGGACGACAGCCATTATGAGGAATAGGAGTTACATCTTTAATTAGAGTTACTTCTAATCCAGCTGCTTGTAATGAGCGAATAGCCGCTTCTCTTCCTGCACCAGGTCCATTAACAAAAACTTCAACCTCTTTTAAACCATACTCCATTGCTTCCTTTGCTGCATTATCAGCAGCCATTTGAGCAGCATAAGGAGTGCTTTTACGAGAACCTTGCAAACCTAAATTACCTGCACTTGACCAAGCAATTGTATTTCCTTTAGCATCAGTTAAAGTTACAATTGTATTGTTAAAAGTAGAGCGAATATGAGCTTGACCTTTTTGAACTCTAATATTCTTCTTTTTCTTCTTCTTTTTTACCCTACGTGCCATGGTATCCCTCCTTATTTATCTATTTTAATTTCTTATTATTTCTTTCTTTTTGCTCCTACAGTTCTCTTAGGACCTTTTCTAGTTCTAGCATTATTCTTAGTATTTTGTCCGCGAACTGGAAGACCTCTTCTATGCCTTAAACCTCTATAAGAACCAATATCTCTTAACCTTTTAATATTTCCTCTTACTTCACGTCTTAATTCACCTTCTACAAGATAATCCTCATCAATAACTCTACGTAATTCAGCTACTTCACCTTCAGTTAAATCACGTACTCTTGTATCAGGATTAATTCCAGTCTTTTCAACAATTTTTTGAGCAGTTGATCGTCCGATTCCATAAATATAAGTTAAACCAATTTCGATTCTCTTATTTCTAGGTAAATCAACACCTTCAATCCGTGCCATATTATTTACACCTCCCAATTTAAAGTATTAGAAATTAACCTTGACGTTGTTTGTGCTTAGGGTTTTCACAAATAACATAAACTCTCCCTTTACGACGAATTACTTTGCATTTATCGCAAATAGGTTTTACTGATGGTCGAACTTTCATATTAACCCTCCTTCTATCTTACTCTAATTAAGATTTATGACGATAAGTAATTCGACCCCGACTTAAATCATAAGGTGATAGTTCAACAGTCACCTTATCCCCTGGTAGGATTCGAATAAAGTTCATTCTCATCTTTCCAGAAACGTGAGCCAATACTTTGTGACCATTTTCCAACTCTACACGAAACTTCGCATTCGGTAATGGTTCAATTACAGTACCTTCAACTTCAATAGCCTCTTCTTTTGCCATTGATTATCTTTAACCCCCTTAACAAATTTACACATTATTCCACTTTATCATCTCAGTATAACATTATATCACAAAAATCATATTTTATTCAATTAAAGTTGGGTTTAATATGAATGAGGACCTAAAAATTCAACCTTAAAGGAGTGATAGTTTCCTGTTAATGTCCTAACATATACAGTTCAACCATCATTAGTAAAATGGTCCTCACTATAAGCTGAAAACCAAAAACTTGAAAAGTTTAATAGAAAAATTAATTAAACCCCATCCTTATCTATTAATAATTTAAAAACGTAATAATTTAAAAGAAGAAGTTTGATTTATTTAGATAAAATTCGTCAACTAGGGGCATAACAAGCACCCCATATCTCATAGCTTTTTGACAGTTGACGAAAAAATAAACTTCTAAAAAGCTATATTATATAAATAGCTTTTGAATATTAACTTCTGCTCAATCTACGTTATTTAATATTATCTAATAAGTCTTTAATTTCAACAAATACATTATCCAAACTATCTTCCCCATTAATGGTTTCTAATAAATCACGTTCTTGATAGTAATTAATTAAAGGAGAAGTTTGCTCAGAGTAAACATTTAATCTCTGCTGAATGGTATTTGGATTATCATCTTCACGTTGATATAACTCACCGTCACACTCATCACAGACACCTGCAACTTTTGGTGGATTAAATTTAACATGATAACTAGCACCACATGATTTACAGATTCTTCTACCAGATAATCTATCAATAACTTCTGCATCACTTACTTTAATGTTTATAACAGCATCTAAAGAAGTATTCATATCAGCTAAGATTGAGTTCAATGCATCGGCTTGATTTACAGTTCTAGGAAAACCATCTAAAATAAATCCTTGATGACAATCTTTTTGAGATAATCTTTCTCTAACTATCCCAATAGTAACCTCATCTGGTACTAACTTACCTTGATCCATATATTCCTTTGCTTTCTTTCCTAATTCTGTCTCTTCTTTGATTGCTTTACGAAACATATCTCCAGTAGAGATATGAGGAATCCCATAAGCTTCCTGTAAGCGAACTGCTTGAGTTCCTTTACCTGCTCCTGGAGGACCAACTAATACTAAGTTCATCGATATCACTCCTTGAATTACTTCATAAACCCTTCGTAATGTCTAGATAATAAATAAGTTTCAATTTGCTGCATAGTTTGTAAAGCAACACCTACTACGATTAATAAAGCTGTTCCACCGAATTTCATTTGAATCCCGGTAAACTCCATAACAAAATTAGGTAAAATAGCAATTAAAGCTAAAAATATTGCACCAGCCAAAGTTATTCTAGTTAAGATTTTATCTAAATATTCCGCTGTTGGTCTACCTGGACGACGACCTGGAATAAATCCACCATGTTTTTTCATATTATCTGCTATTTCAATTGGATTGAATTGAATAGCAGTATAGAAATAAGTAAAGAAGATAATCAATAATGAGAATAAGATCATATACAGAATTGATCCTGGACTTAAAGCATTAGCTATAGCTTGAGCCCAGCTTTGTTGAATAAATTGAGCAATAGTAGCCGGGAATAAAAGAACAGAAGAAGCAAAGATTACTGGAATTACTCCAGCTTGATTTACCTTTAAAGGAATATGAGTTGACTGTCCCCCATAAACCTTACGCCCTACTACTCTTTTGGAATAACGTACTGGAATCTTTCTTTGTCCTTCTTGAATATAGATAACTAATGCAATTACAATTACTGAAATTACTAAGAAAAGTAGGAGATTAAAGATATTAATAGTTCCTGCGCTTAGTCCTTTAATTGTCTGAATAACACCTGTTGGAAAACGTGAAACGATTGAAGCAAAAATGATTAATGATATCCCATTTCCAATTCCTTTTTCTGTAATCTGTTCACCCAACCACATTAAGAAGACAGTTCCTGCAGTTAATGTTACTACAATTGTAGCTAAATTAAAGAAAGAAGGATTCTTAATTGCTCCATAATTTCTTATCATCAAAGTAATACCTGTACCTTGGATAATTCCTAAAAGTACAGTAGCATATCTTGTATAACGAGTAATTAGTGTTTTTCCTTCAGGACCTTGTTTAACAAGCTCCTCTAATTTTGGAATAGCAACAGTCAATAACTGCATAATAATTGATGCAGTTATGTAGGGACTGATACTCATAGCAAAAATAGTGAAGTTCTTTAAAGCCCCTCCAGCAAACATATCTAAAAACCCTAAAACACCAGCACCAGCAAATAACTTCTCTAATGCTTCAGGATTGATACCAGGAACTGGAATATGAGCTCCAACACGGTATACAGCAATCATAGCTAAAACAAAGAAAATCTTTTTTCTCAACTCTTTAACTTGTAGCGCATTACTTAGAGCTGATAGCATCTTGTTATATCACCTCTACCTTTCCTCCTGCAGCTTCGATCTTCTCAGCTGCGGACTTAGTAAATTTGTGGGCTTTAACAGTTAAAGACTTTTCTAAGCTTCCATCTCCTAAGATCTTAACACCATCTTTAACCTTCTTAATTAAACCGGCTTCTTTTAATACCTCTACAGTAACCTCTGTATCAGCATCAAAACGATTGAGGTCATTTACATTAACGATAGCATATTCTTTTCTAAACTGAGCATTAGAGAATCCTCTTTTAGGTAATCTTCTATATAAAGGAGTCTGACCACCTTCAAAGAAAGGTCTTACTCCACCACCTGATCTTGCATTTTGGCCTTTATGTCCTTTTCCAGAAGTTTTCCCAGTTCCAGAACCAATACCTCTACCAACTCTCTTGCGGTTCTTTTTAGATCCTTCTGCTGGCTTTAAATCGTGTAATTTCACAATTTTCACCCCCTTAGCAACTTAAAAATTAATTAAAATTATATATTATCCTAATAATTCATCTACACTTTTACCTCTTAATTTAGCAACATCTTCAGCATTTTTAAGACTAGCTAATCCAGTAATAGTAGCTCTAACCATATTAATTGGATTATTAGATCCTAAAGATTTAGTTAAGATATCTTTAATTCCTGCTAATTCTACAACAGCACGTACTGGACCTCCAGCGATAACTCCAGTACCTTCAGAAGCAGGTTTTAGAAGAACATTACCAGCACCAAAGATACCATTGATTTCATGAGGTATAGTAGTATCTTTTAAAGGAACTTTAACTAGACTCTTTTTAGCAGCATCAATAGCTTTGTGAATAGCATCTGGTACTTCGTTAGCTTTTCCGATTGCAGCACCTACATGACCATTACCGTCACCAACTACTACTAATGCACTAAAGCTGAATCTACGTCCACCCTTAACTACTTTAGTTACGCGGTTAATATTAACAACTCGTTCCTCTAGATCTAATTTACTAGGGTCAATAAGTTTGCTCATCTTTTTCCCTCCTTTTACTCAAAAATTAATTAAAACTTCAATCCGTTTTCTCGAGCAGATTCTGCTAAAGCTTTAACACGACCATGATAATCATA
>Ga0163224_100119_pt1 | contig 12558 bp, 10 predicted proteins | sample MSEWel2016_03_03_FD_113141 | JGI IMG/M metagenome (GOLD analysis project Ga0163224, IMG submission 113141) | Subsurface microbial communities from deep shales in West Virginia, USA - MSEEL Well Study Marcellus 5H_2016_03_03 ... | reverse complement strand
TCTCATCCAATAGAGGCACGTAATTCCCTTGCTGAATATCTGGCACATCCAAAAGATCCGTCATCAGCCATTCATACAAAAACCAGATTTTTCGACTGTATTGTCCGGTTGGCTCTCCGGATATTATTGAGATTACCTCGGAGGTTGATATCTTCAGAAACAACTTTTTAAAAAACAACAGATTGATTCCTTCATACTTTATGGCAAAAATCAAGTGACTGTAAAGATCATTATCCGGAAGGTGACGGGAAGTAAATACCCGCCAGTTACCGTACACGTATTGACGGTTCTTAGAACTAATCAAAGCAAGTCGCTCCGGCATTGGCATTGAAAGGCCAAGTTTATCAATAACAGCCCCATAACCTGCAATCCTGGCCTTTTCAGGAAGGGTCCGGCCATGAAAAACAGTTACTACTTGTGAAAAATTTATGTTTTCCATACAGCGTCATGAAAAACTAACATCACAAATATAGGTGAAAATCGATTACTTCCCATGAAAAGTGATTAAAAAAGACAATGGTGCGTGAAAGATAATTAAGAGGTCTCTCCGGAAGCATAGAAATAGAAAGATGCGTTTGTTTACACCCTCCCAAAAAAAGGAAAACTTCTTTGATTATCACAACAAATAAGTCGCCTAAAGATTGGGTTGAGTTCCTGGAAGACAGCGTGATTGTTACCGCCATTCTTGACAGAAGGATAAGGCTACAAATTCTTTTTCGCTGTGATAAAATTACAAGGAAAAGGATACAGAATGGCAAACCGGAAAAATTTCTTTGAATTTAACAATTAATCATCCTATTTTTAAACCAAAATCATGCATCCTTATTTACCGATTTTGATACATCCTTATTTGCCGAAAATCATACATATTTAGTTGCCGGTAACAGTCGAAGCCCTAAATGAGAGGCGGCAAACAACCCCAAGAGCTTTAGCCTTCGGCTTTTGATGCGCTTGTGGAGGCGGAGGAGGGTGTAGAAGATCATTCCAAATCATTTGATTTCTTCATGAAAATCATGAAGTTTAACACTAATAAATTGTTTCAATTCATTGATAAAACGTGTTTTCGAAAACTTCTCAACACTTTCTCTTATTTTTTGAAAGTCAAACTTAATTGCCTCAAATTTATGGATTGCTTCCTTTAAAGCTTCTTCCGTTTGACTTTCGAAATGAACCCCTGTTATGCCGTCAATGACAGTTTCTTTTGTGCCCCCTTTGCCCAAAGCGATAACCGGAGTCCCACATGCCTGGGCTTCAACGGGAATTATTCCAAAATCTTCATTTGCAGCAAAAACAAAGGCCTTAGCTTGGCTAATTAAAATTTGCATTTCTTCATCACTTACAAAACCTAAAAATTCCACATTCGAACCTGCAAGTTTTTTAATCTTTTCGAAATCCGGCCCCACCCCAGCTACTTTTAGTTTTTTATCAGGAAGCTCACTAAATGTTTTTACGATTAGATCAATCTTTTTATAAGGAACCATTCGGGACGCGGTAAAATAATAATCGGATTTCTCCTCTTCCAACCGAAATTTTTCAATATCAACAGGAGGATAAATAACAGTTGAATCTTTTCTGTAAACGTTATTGATGCGTCTTTTTATATATTTTGAATTGGCTATAAAATGATCTACCCGATTAGCACTTATGACATCCCAAATTCTTAACTTATGCAATACATGCCTTACAAATAAGGCTTTTGGCCCAAAACCTTGTAAACTCGCTTCTTTAAGGTATTGATGATATAAGTCCCATGCATATCTGACCGGTGAATGACAATAACAAATGTGCAATTGATTTGACTGTTTGAGGATCCCTTTTGCAACGGAAGAAGAAGAAGATAATATTAAGTCATAATCAGATAAATCAAAACTTTCTATCGCTTTTGAAAATAAAGGAAGATAATTTCTATATTTTTTCCGTCCAAAGGGCAGCTTCACGATGAAAGATTCATATACTCTATTTCTATCAATTTTCAAATCGGTTAGTACTCTTTCATGAGCTGCAAGTGTATAAATATCAGCTTCAGGAAACAATTCCAAAATACCTGAAAACACTTTCTCTGCACCCCCAATTTCCGTTAACCAATCCTGAACAACTGCCACCTTCATTTACTTAATTTTACCTTTTCAATTACTCTATTAGCAGAATTTTGCCAATTAAATCTTTTAATATTATTATAACCTTTCTCAATTAACTGATTTCGTTCAGATATATTTAAAGCAAGAAGCTTACAAATTGTTGAAGCAATATCTTTTGAATTTTGCGGATCAAAATATAATGCTGAATCACCTAATACTTCATTAAATACTCTAATATTTGAGGCGACAACAGGGGTGCCAGAAACTTGAGCTTCTAACGGAGGGATACCAAAACCCTCATATAAAGACGGATAAACAAAACAAACAGCAGATTGATATAAGGTAGATAACTCCGCATCTGAAACATATCCTAAAAAATGAACACGATCTGACAGTTTTATGTCCGAGTATAGTTGACTAAACAGTCCATTATTACCTCCAACTATCTTTAACACAACTCCTTGGCGGATAAATTTCATGGCCTCAATCAATTTCCCCATATTTTTTCGAGGATCCAAAGAGCCAACAAAAAGAATATATGGTTGATTGGGATAGACTTCCTCACTTTTATTTAAGGTTGTAATATGTTCAACACCATTGTAGATTACATCCACCGGTTTATCAACTTTCAACTTTTTATAAATTTCCGATTTGGAAAACTCACTAACTGTGAAAATTCGCTTGGATTTTCTGGCTATTAGCGGAATCAAAAATCTATAACCTAAATAAAACTTTCGAGAGAACCAGCCAGGATTTTCTAAAAATGCAAGATCATGTATCGTTACAATTGAATTAGGATAAAGAAGCGGAGCCGTGTTACAGAAATTTACCAAAAGAGGATTGCCATTTTTCCTTAAATAAAATGGCAAATCTAACTGCTCCCAAAGATGTCCTACATTTCTCCCAATTATCTTAACCCCCAATTCTATAGCTAGTTCTTGCTGAATTATATTCTTTGGTGCCAATACAATTATATTTTTCTCAACCTCCTTCAACCTCTTGGTCAACTCAATAGCAAACCTCTGAACACCAGTCACTTTTTGGGATAGGAAACGTCCATTAATAACAAACATACCGTTCATTTCTTATTTCAATTTTTTTCCCAGTGACTAACCCTAAAAATACTGACAAGATTGCGGATTCAATTATATTAGTAGTAATTCCATATAAAAATAACATTAGGACAGACAAGTAGATAAATAAGTACTCACTCCTCCAATAAGTAACAGCTGCTTTAGAAGCTTTAAGGGCCAACTTTAATAATAAAAACAAACCTAAGATACCACCAATACCAAAGACATAAACAGCCATATTATCTCCAGGTCCTGCACTAATTATGTCATTCATTTTCCCTGCAGGAATTCCTAATCCTCCAATTCCTCTCCCTAACAAGAAATTTCCGTTTTCCGAAATCGCATGAACCCCCTGAGGCCAAGTTGAAATTATTCTGATAAAAAATGAATCTAAATGATTTTCTCCTAATTGTGGCGAAAAAGTATTACGAAAATAGTATGCCGATCCAAAAGGCAATAGAATCATAACTAATAAAACAAAAACCGGGAGCCTTCTTAAAAAAAATACATTAATCCAGTTTCTGGAAATTAAAATAATAGTCAAAATTGTGTAAACAGCAATAATGCCTTTCGTAGTTGTCAATATTATCGCAATAAAACTAATTATCCACAATAACAAACAACTTAATTTACACTTTTTAAAAGTAAATACAATTAAACTTAGCGAACAGATTGTCACTGCAGATGAAAAAGATGTCCTGCCGAGGCCGGCAAGTCTGGAAATACCATGAGTACTCCATTGCCTTGAACCTTCAATGCTTTGACCTTGTATTTCATAGGTAAAGCCTTGCCACGGAAAGCTAATAAAATAGTTAGTAACCACCCCAATTCCTGCTATTAAAGCCAAAATAAATATAATTTTTTTATTTTGTTGAAATTCATTAATAATGGAATCAGTAAAAGTAAAACCAAATAAAAAAGGAATTAAAATATATAGCCCCCAAATAATTTGTTTTAATGAGGAAATATTAAAAAATGCATTTATTACAAACAGAAATATTAATGAAATAATAATTGCTCCTGAAACTTTAACTCTCATTTTATAAAAAACATAAAGCACGTTTACAATTAATGCAGTAGCCATTAAAACAATAGGCAGATATGCTAAAATAGTCAATTGAAACAAACTAAGGAAATAACGTATAGCCCCATCAAATGCCTTCATGAAGAAATAAAACAAAATAATATAACTAATATTTTTTTTAAAGAGTATTTCCATTTTAAATCAAACCAAAGACTTTTTATCATCTACCATACTAACCCTTTCAAACAACTCTACATATTGACGAGTTATTTTTTCCTGAGAAAACATTTCTACATCAAAGGAGAATGTCCGGCTTTTTACCTCTTTGATAAGGGTTGATAATTTTTCGGTTAATTCATTGACATTATCAACATCAAACAAATAACCATTTTCCCCAACTTTTATAAGTTCTGGTAAACCTCCCTTACTCGATGCCAATACTGGAACATGAAAGGAATTAGCTTCCGGAACAATTCTTCCAAACGGTTCGTTCCAAAGAGAAGGTACAACGAGTAAATCTATATTACCATAAATATTCTCTGCATTACGAAAGCCTTTAAAATCTATTCTATCATCTGAATATGTTTTTTTTAAATAACTTTCATAATTTGGTTCAGCTCCTTTTCCATAAACATAAAGCTTTACATCCTCTTGTTCAAGCTTTACAAAACCCTTTAATAGAGTTTCAATTCCTTTGCTAGGGGTTAGCGTTCCAACAAATCCAACAACTGTTTCCCCGGTCGGATTCTCTTTTATTTCTGATAAGCGGGTAGAAACACTATTAAATATTATGTCCTTTTTGGAATCTAAAAAATACCCTTCCTTACAATGTTTTTCCAAGATATATTGACTTATTCCAACAACAGCATCAATATTTTGGGATAACATCTTCTTCGGAATGGAAAGCATTTGGCAAGTTCTACACTGACGATCACAATTATGGCCGTTTTTAAACATTGTCAAAGAAGGACATAATAAATAATAGTCTCTTAAAGTGTGAATAATCTTAATCTTATATTTTTGGGCCAGCTTCCAAACTGAAACAGAAAAACCAGCCAAATTATTTGTATGAACAAGGTCTGGCCTTTCATATTTTAAAATTTTCTCTATCTGATTATTTAAAGGATTGTAAGCATCTAATATATGCCAAATATACTTTTTATGGTTCGGTTCTCGCTTTGCATGAAATGCCCAATACAAGTTAGATGTTTTTACATAATATACCTTTACGCCATTTACATAACTTACAGATGTTTGGTCTGAACTAGATACTATTATAGGAGTATAATTCGCTTTTACTAATCCTTCAGCTAAAAGTTGAACGGACTTCTCTGCGCCTCCAGTAATATTTGGATAATAAAGCGTATTAAATATTAATATTTTCATATAACTTCAGCTGGGTTACTTGGCAGGACATCAAATAGCAATACACCTCATCAAAACAAAAGGATACTTAGAACTACAAGAATCACAATAACATTTCTTTTATTTAACGCTTTTAAACTTTTTTTGAGTTTGTAATATTTCTTATTCCCTAAAAAAGACCTTAAAAATAATTTAGAATAAAGTTTGTAATAATCGAACACAAGAGAAATTAAAGCTTTCGTGGAATAATTTCGCAACCAAAGCATCTTTACAATTCGATGTTCAATCAAAACAGAAAGAGCAGTATTAGGGCTTGAAGATATACCGCCTACATAATAATTACTTACTATTTCACTAATATGCTTAAATTTCAGTCCATTTTGAAGACATCTTGTCCAAAATTCAAGATCCATTGAATATTTAAAATCCCTAAACATTAAATTTTGCACAACTTCTCTTCTTACAAATGCTGATTGATGACATATGGTATTATGAGAATTCAATATTCTTAATAACCGATGATCACTCATCTTAAATGCTTTCTCCCCAAACTCGGAATGCAGATAAGTATCGCCATAAATAATCTCAGCATTTTCATTTTCTGAAATTGAAGCAACAAACTTTTTTAAAGTATCACAATTATAAAAACTGTCTCCAGCATTCATATAGATAATCCACTGGCCTCTTGCAAATTCAGCCCCTTTGTTCATTGCATCATAAATACCCTTATCCTTCTCAGAAATCCAGTAATCAACACACTTATCATATTTTTTTATTACATATGATGTTCCATCTATGGATTCACCATCAATTATAATATATTCAACATTTGAATAATCCTGAAATAAAACACTCTTAATTGTAGATTCTAATACACTTGCAGCATTATAAACAATTGTAATTACAGAAATCAATGGTAACTTTTCACTGTTTTCTTTAGTGAATCCCCTTAAGCGAAGTCCTCCCTCTTTTACTTCCAAATCAGCTCCTCTTAACTCCATGTAAGCACGACTTTTAAATAACCTTTTCGTTGTTGAATAAGAATCATTTATGATTTCAATTCTTTCCATCAATCTTTTATTTCAAAATATTGAATACTCCTATGAAAATTCGGGCTGACAACAGTCAATTCCAGCCGTAGGTAACCTATAAATAAAATCATTAAACTTTTCCCGGGACCATAAGACTCTTAAGACAATCAAAACTAGAAGGGAAAGAAATTTTTTGATTTGAGCGCTCTAACAGGTATTTTTTATATCCAGAGACAACTTGAGGATTCTTAAAATGCAATGAATCTATTAAAGAAAAAACAGGTCCATTAGAGTAAAGAGACAAAAACGACAGTCCGGAAGAAAAAACTCCTAGAGTAAACTTCTTCTTCTCAAAATTTATAATTTCTACAGGGATTTCCATTGGAATTTCATTGTCAAAACAATTAATCAATTCCTTTGGAATGCCCAACCGTGGATGGCCTTTAACAATTAAATTAAACCCGTCTTTCCTTAACTCACCTAAAAAAGATTTTAACTTAACGACAGACGAAGATGTTATTAGTTCAAATTCAACAGGTGATATTAAGAATAAGATAGATCTATCATCAATGTATTCGAAATTTACTTGATATTCAATGGGCACTCTTGGTGAGTATGAAACCTCACGACTCTCTATACCATATTTTTTATAGTCAAACTCTATAGTTCTTCTCTCATACCGTGCAAAAAAACTAATTCCAGTGATGAATTGAACTATTGAAATAAAATATTTATGAGCGAAAAAACTTTTGGAGGATAGATATAATTTTTTATCCGTCCGAACTGCGTACTCATCGTTGTAATTTAAATAATGAACCTTGACAGGATATTTTTCATTATATTTTCCTATTAAAGTAGGTGTTAACCAATCAAAAAAACGAGAAAAGAAATAAATTTCTTGATATTTATTTCTTTCAAAGTACGATTCAAATACTTCCTTAATGTTATTTCTAGACTTCCAAATTGAAATTATGTTTTTATGATTAAAATTAATATATGGATAAAAATCTAGTTGTACATTCTCAAGTGAGATTTTTTTTAAATAAAAGTATACATTCTCAATATTAATAACGCACAAATGGACTCGTTTTCCCTGATATTTCTTAAGCAAATCTAAAGCATATAAGGTATCTCCAGCGGCTTGAATAAAGATTAAAGCATCAAATTCCATTAAAAGTATTTTCCTTCTCTTTTTAATATATTAAATATTTCCACATCTCTATACTTGATTATTTTTGCTGGATTACCCCCTACAATAGCGCACGGAGGAACATTCTTTGTCACAACCGCTCCAGCACCAACTACAGCTCCTTCCCCTATTGTCACCCCAGGAACTATAGTTACATTCGCACCACACCAGACAAAATCTTTTATTTTAACAGGAGCCAGTATACTTATTTCATCATATGGAATACTTAACTTGCTATCATAATTATGATTCGTGGAAAAAATTGTTAATCCTCTTCCTGTATGAAAATACTTACCAATTTCGACTCCTCCACTACATTCAATAAAAGCATCTGATTTAATATGACTTGTAGAGTGTATTTTAAACTTGCTTAAATCTCCCAATAAAGCTAGATTATTACTTCCCTGAGCTATAAAATTAATCTTCTGTCCTGATTCAATTTCAAATTGCCGAATTCTTAACTTTAAATTTAAATTCGATAAATGTTCAAAAACTCGGTAGACCCTAAAGCGTAAAAATACATTTAACAAACCTCCCATATCAAAAATCCTTTAGCAAAAATTGTATTTTTCCCCTATTATTTTGGTAAAAAAATGCAATCATCAAAACAATCAATAGCAATTTAACCAATAGCTTTAACCAAATCGTTTCAGAAAGAAAATAATTTCCTACGTATATTACAACAGATAATACTACCAGCCAACCTGATATTCTAAAAATAGGCATTGGGATAAAGTATGCTTTTGTAGCGAAAATATACTCCAGCAAAAACATAAAAAATGACGTTAAAGCACTTGCATATGCAGCTCCCCACATTCCATAATTGGGAACAAGTATAAAATTCAAACCTACACTCGTAAATGCTCCAACAACAGATACAATTGTTACCAAATATGTTTTTTTTTTGCTGGTAAATCATTAGGTTTAGAAGACCGGTTAATTGAACAAATAATACTGATAGCAAGAGAACTGGAATCAATTTCCCGGCTAAATGATATCTTGAATCAAACACCACCATAATTAACTCTTCTGATAAAAAAGCAATTACGCCCAACACAGCAAACACCGCAATAATAATTACGTTATTAACTTTTTTTAATTCAGGTTTTGCATCTCTTACACCTTTCTCGTTTGCAATTTTATAAAAAACAGGATTATATGATGTAAATAAAGCAGCTAAGATTATACTTCCCAAACTAGCTATTTTAAAGGCTAAAGAAAAGACCCCCACCTCTTCAAGACTATAATACTGCTCAATAAAAATCCTATTTGACATATTTAAAACCCAAGCCATGATCAATACTGGTATCATTGGTATTGAAAAACTTAAAATGTTTTTCAATACTTCAAACTTAAACTTAACAATCGAACGTTTAAATATTATCCATAAAAAGACAGGCAACAAAATAATACTCGCAATCATTTTCCCTTTCAAATATCCCTCAGAACCTTGTTCTTCTATAACAACAAAAAAAACAATAAATGCTGTATTAAGGAGAAATATCCCAATATTGAGAAAAATAAAGTTTATAGCTTTCCCCTCTACTTGAAATAAAGTCATTGGAATAAATGAGTAGGAAAGGCAAAAAGAACTTACAATAGTGTACACATAATAAGGATTAAACTCTATTGATTCATATATTATAGTCACATAATCATCAAAAAGAAAAAGTCCAACTGTAAAAAAGGTTGAGGACATCAAGATTAGCAAGAAGACGTTTCCAACAAAATACATTCTCCCCTTTATACTTCCATAATCATAATAAAGTCGAAACATTGATCTTTCGGAAGCCATTGATAAAAAAATGGACAATATCATTCCAAATACAAGCATGGACTCAACGATCCCATAACCATCAGTACTTAAATAGCGAGTATAGAGTGGCAACAAAATAAAATTAGCCATTTGAGGAAACATTCTTCCAATTGTATATATTACTGTATTTTTTAAGAGGCTTGGCATCAGGATTCTTATTCATTAAATTCGTTACATATCAATCTCATTAAGTTAATGTTATCATGCGCCATATAGAAAAAATATCATACTTTCATAGATTCACATTTGTTCAAATACCATTTTGTTTTGTATATTCCAAAATAATTTTCCAATCCATTTCATCATCTATGTCAAATGAACTATACTCATCCATTTCATACTTCACAACTCTCTTGAATTTATTCAATGGCATTTGCCGAAGAGATTCGGAGTTAATAATATAAACAGCACCATTAAATTCCCAAACCTTGGGGCAATCTTGTCTTCTCACAAAATCACCATCTTTTGACTTAACCAAAAAGCCTTTTTCGTTTTCTTCAAACAATAAATAATAAGGATTACTCTTAGTTTCTTTTACCGAAACAACCATATCTATTTCAGATGAATATAATTGATCCGCTTCCTTAACATGTTTTCCTTTCCGTAACGGCGAAGTCGGTTGAAGCAAAATAAGTCGCTTATATTTTATCCCTAAACTTTCATAATAATTTAATGCATGCAATAAAACTGAATAGGTTTCAGCAGAATCTGTTGCCAACTCAGCAGGTCGTAAAAATGGAACTTTTAACCCATAATTTTCAACAGTTTCTTTAATCTCAATATCATCTGTTGTAATACAAATATCATCATCCGAAACTACTTCCCTTGCCGCATCAATAGAATAATAAATCAAACACTTTCCATTTAGTATTTTAATATTTTTCTTTGGAAGTCCCTTGGAACCACCCCTAGCTGGAATAACCACTAATCTCTCACGAATCTCATAATCCATATTCTCTAATGTTTAAGATGCTTAATTATCTCTTTCGCTTTATGATATTCTTCATGCCTTCCAATATCAATCCAGTAACCCGTGATTGGATTATCAATTACCTTCCCTTTTTTTGCGATTACTGCCTCAATTAAATCAGTTGCATTAAATTTTTGGTTGTGAGGAATTTGTTTTAATACATCTTTACGAAACATATAAATACCCGCATTAGCATAATGAGTATTGCTGGGTTTCTCTTTAAGTCCTGTTATACTGTCGTTTGTTCGTTCCATTATAGCAAACGGAATATTAACTGTATAAGGAATGGAAGCAACGCATAGATCCGCATTCCGTTCTTGCATTGACAACCACATATCTTCAAAATCAGCATCAGTAAAAAGATCAGAATTCATAACAAGAATGTAAGGATTTTCAAATTCTTCAATCAAACTGATGGAGCCAATAGTTCCTAATGGCTTATCTTCTGCGACATATTTGATATTTAAATTTCTGGATTCTCCATCTCCAAAACGATCAATAATTTGCTGACCAAGATAATTAATCGATATATGAATATTACTTATACCGTACTCCTTAAGCCTATCAATATTGTGCTCAATGATAGGTTTATCGCCCAGCGGCAACATGGGTTTAGGTACATTATCGGTAAGCGGGCGCAGCCTTTCGCCCCGGCCACCCGCCATGATAACAGCATCAACAGGAAGACTGGTTTTTATTTGCTTCAGGTCAAGTATTTTAATAATCTTCTTTTCCTCGTTCAATATTGGAACAAGCTTAATCCCCAATTCTCTCAATTTTTGAATGTCTTTTGGTTCAGGGCTTCCATGTAGAGCATGGAAAGAGGTGAACATAAATTCGTCAACGTTAGAATCAACGGGAATACCGGCAAGTAGTCCCCGGCGGATATCTCCATCGGTTAGTGTTCCTATCAACTGTTTTTTTTCGTTAACAACAAACAGGGAGAGATTTTTAGGAACTTCATTGAGCATTTTTAGTGCTTCCTTAAGGGGTACCCCGGAATGTATGATGTGTTTAGTGTGGTTAATCATTTTTTTTAAGTAATTAGATAACCAAATTAGCAGGTGCTTTGAAAATAAGTGATTCGCCTGATACTAAGGTTGAGGTTTTAAATCATGAAATTTCTTTACACCTTGAATACACGATTTTTTTAAAATATCTATTATTTGAGGGGCAGCATTTCCTTCTCCATAAGGAGATATTAAAAATTCAATGCTTTTTCGAAAAGATGCAGACAACCCTTTGCGTATAGCACTTTTTATTTCAGCCTTACTATTTTGACAACTAATTACATTCTGGGCCATAATACGTCCAGCCTGTCTCTCTCCAATGTTTACGACCGGAATGCGGAAGGAAGGGGCTTCAATAATACCGCTTGATGAATTCCCGATTACCATATCAAAATGTTTGAGACATGACAGATATCTTATCTGTCCTAATGACTCAAAAAAAAGAGACTTTTTAGGATGGTTTGTAACAAACTCTTTAAAAATGGCATTGATTTCATTACCGTGAACATCTGCATTGGCCCCGGTAAAGAGGAGTAGCGTGTCGTTATCAAATCCATCTAATGTACCCAATAACTGATCCATTTGATATATTATGGATTCATTGTTGCGGGTTTCAGGATGATAAGTTATTAAGAAATTTCTATTCTTAAGTTTTGTTCCAATGGCTGATTCTAACTCCTGTCGATTAAATAGCTTAAGATTTCTAATGTTGTCTAATCCAATGGCACCTGTGTTGAAAACTGATCCAGGAGCTTCCCCCATTTGAATAACCCGTTTCCTGTATTCTTCTGTTGAGGTAAAATGTAAACTACTCATTTTTGTAATGGCATGTCTTATGGAGTCGTCAATAGCACCAAAAGTCAATTCTCCCCCATGAAGATGAGCAATAGGAATATTAAACAATAAAGAGGTAGATGCTATGGCCAGCATTTCGTAACGGTCACCTAAAATAACTACAATATCAGGTTTCAGTTCTTCAAAAGTCTCTGCAAAGGAAACTTG
>Ga0163224_100118_pt1 | contig 12586 bp, 15 predicted proteins | sample MSEWel2016_03_03_FD_113141 | JGI IMG/M metagenome (GOLD analysis project Ga0163224, IMG submission 113141) | Subsurface microbial communities from deep shales in West Virginia, USA - MSEEL Well Study Marcellus 5H_2016_03_03 ... | reverse complement strand
CTGCACGGAGGAACAGTTATTTGTCCAACTTATATTATAAGTCTAGAAAGAATTATCTTAAAAATCAATAACTATTTTAAATTTTAAAACAAATGATTTAAATATATTATACGAGGAGGAATAAGTTTTGAAAAGACAAAATATGTTAAAGTTGTTTAAACAGTACACAGAGGGATGGAAAGAGTGGAATAAAGCCATGATTCTGGGTTGTTTAGATACTAATTTTATAATTACAGAATTTAATGGGAAATGCTTTAGTGGAATAGAGCAGATAAGAAGATGGTTAAGTGATTGGGAGAAGGAAGGCAATAGGGTAAGCCAATGGGATATCAAGAATGAATATTATGATTTAGACTCTAAGGTAGCAGTATTTGAATGGGAATTTAGTTGTATGATAGGTAGTGATAAGCATCATTTTAAAGGAAGCAGTATAGTTAAATATCATAAAAATTTAATAAAAGAGGTGAGAGAGTATCAAATGGAAGCAGAGTGTTATTATCCATATGGATGAAATTATTTTTAAATTAAAAAGGAGATGGTAGAATAATGAAAAGTAAATTCTGTTTAATTGGAGGATTAGGGCCAGAATCAACGATTGATTATTACAAACTGCTTATTGAGCATTATCAGAGTTTGAAAGGGGAAGAAGAATATCCGGAAATCTTAATTAATTCTTTGAATATAAATAAATTGCTTGGCATGGTAGCTATAAGGGAATTTGATAAGCTAACAGATTGCTATTAAAGAAGGATATAGTGCAGGTGCTAATTTAGCTGCAATCGGTGCCAATACACCTCATATTGTATTTAATAGGTTAAGGGAAGGCTCTCCAATACCTCTTATCAGTATAGTTGAAGAGACAGGAAGGAGGGCAGAGAATTTGAAGATGAAGAAAGTAGGCTTACTTGGAACAAAATTTACTATGGAAGAGGATTTCTTTAAAAATGAGCTTTTAAAATTTGAAGTAAATCCAATTGTACCTAATAAGCAAGAGCAAGAGTATATACATAATAAGATAATGGATGAATTAGAATTAGGTATAGTTAAAGATAGTACCAAAAGAGAATTATTAAAGATTATTAGAAGAATGGGAGAAGAAGATTTGATAGATGGAGTGATTTTAGGTTGTACCGAACTTCCTTTAATTTTAAAGCAAGAAGATGAGGTAGATTTAAAATTTTTAAATACTACCAAGATTCATGTTGAGGCGATTATTAGAGAGTTGGTGAGGAGAGGCTAGGCTAGCATTTCAATTATCTTCATCACCCCTAATCAAAAGGTGATAAGAGCACTATCAGAAAGCCAGACAGTAAGTCAATTACTTGATAAGCTACCTAGAGATTTATAATATTAAGAGTAATAATTTATAGAATTTATCTCTTAAATTATCAAAAAGGAGTGTTAATGATGGTGATATTAGATAGACCCTATGTTTCAAAGTTCTTGGAAGAGACAATTTTAGAGATGAATTTACCTGTGCTAGAGAATCAAAGTATAGATGAATTTAACTTAGATGAAGATATTAACTTTCTAGAGGATAAAGACTTCATTGCTAGGGTTAAAAATGATATTGAAAATAATAAAAGAGTATTACTTTATAGTAATTCAGAGAATCCGATTAATTGGATAAGCAAGAACTTGTCATTTACTGATTTAGCTCAGAAGATAGATGTTTTTAAGGATAAGGTTAAATTTAGAGATTTGTTAAAATATTACTATCCTGACTTCTTCTATCAAGAAGTATCCTTTGCTGAGTTAGAACAATTAGATATAAGTGAGTTTAAGAAGCCCTTTATTATTAAGCCATCAATTGGATTTTTTAGTATAGGAGTCTATAAAGTTAATAGTGATTTGGAATGGGAGAGAGCCATAAAAGAATTGAAGCAAGAGGTTAAGGAGATGGCAGATAAGTATCCCATTGAGGTGATAAATACTACTAAATTTATTATCGAGGAGAATCTAGAAGGCGAAGAGTTTGCTGTAGATATCTATTACAATGACTTAGGTGAGCCAGTAATATTAAATATTTTAAAGCATTCCTTCTCTTCAGAAGAAGATGTTAGTGATAGAGTTTATATGACTTCTAAGGAGATAATAGAGGAGTATCATGATCTATTTTTAGATTTTCTATCTAAGATGGGACAGCTGATTGAACTAAGAAATTTTCCAATGCATGTAGAACTGAGAGTTGATAAGAGTGGGAATATAAACCCTATCGAGGTAAATCCTATGAGATTTGCAGGGTGGTGTACAACTGATTTAGCTTATTACGCTTATGGAATCAATGTCTATGAATACTTATTTGGGCAGAAGAAACCTAATTGGGAAGAGATTCTTAAGGATAAAGTAGAGAAAATATATAGTATTATAGTTGCAGACTTACCTAAGGATATAGAGGCTAGTGAGATTAAAGGGGTTAACTATGATAAGTTTATCTCCTATTTTGAAAAGGTCTTGGAGGTAAGAAGAATAGATTATCTTAAGTATAATGTTTTTGCCTTCTTATTTGCTGAAAGTAGTTATGAAAATCACGGAGAGCTAGATGAGATATTGAGATCAGATTTGAGAGAATACCTAAAGTTGAAGAGTTGAGAATGAGTTTTTAGATTAGCAAAGTTGATATCTGTATATCCCATAAATTTGCGGAGCATTATCGGAGAAAGTAGTCTGTTTCTGTTATCATTAAGAGGGTTTATCATAAAAATATGATTGAAAGGTATGTTAATAATCAATTGTTTTACTTTGCTTGGTTAGCCTCAAGAGGTTATGTTGTTATGGTTTTTTAATTTGACTTATGATAGTCTTTTATAATTGCTCTTTAAAATTCAGATTATTAGCATGATCTATGAAGTTTTAGTAAATTTAATTAAATATTGCTTAAGAGATAGGAGGAGTATTAATGGGGCTGAGTATGTTATATTTTTTAATTATTTTTCCATGGATTATCTTTACATTTATAGCGGAGTATAGTAATTTTAAAGATGATAAAATAAACAAGAAAAGAGCTATTATTAAAAATGCTTTAATACTGATTATATTTTTGATAATTGGAATAATAATGATTTATTTACCAGAAGAATACAACCGGTATTTTTCTTATCTTTTTATGATAGTAAGTAGTGTTTATAATCTTGTTGCTACATATTTAAATAGAAAGAAGAATAAGAAATAATTTTAGTGGCTAAGAAGATTTTAATAAAGAAGATAAAATATAGGAGGGATTTTTGGTGGCTAAATATGATTCAATAGGTAAATTCTATGATTATACTAGAAAGGCTGATTCTAGAATTACAGAAATGATTTATAAAAACCTAGATTTAAATTCAAAAGATAGTACAATTGTAGATATTGGTGCGGGAACGGGCAATTATAGTGTGGAATTTGCAAAAAGAGGTCTTAAAGTAATAGGAATTGAACCTTCAGAAGTTATGATTAAACAAGGAAAAAAGCATAGCAATCTTAAATGGATTCAGGGAAAAGCAGAAAAACTACCGATTGCAGATAATTCTGTAGATGGAGTAATATCTATGCTAGCGATTCATCATTTTGGTGATCTGAAAAAGAGTCTAAATGAGATGATGAGAGTAGTCAAAGATGGTGGTTCAATTGTAATTTTGTTTGCAGACCCTAGATTATGTCCAGATGATTTTTGGCTATCAGATTATTTTGCTAGAATTTTCAACAAAGCAGAAGAGGCTTACTTATCTATAGAAGAGTTAGAAAAAGAATTTAAAGAGGGGCTAAAAGAAAATATTGAAATAAAAGAATTTCTGATACCTTATGATATAGAAGATTATTTTTTTGTGGCTGGTTGGAGAAGACCTGAATTATATTTAGATGAAATGTTTCGTGCTGGTGTTTCGGAAGAAATTTTAAATCCTATATTAGAGAGATTAGAAAAAGATCTAAAGAGCGGATTATGGGAGAAGAGATATGGGAAGATATTAGATTTAGATAAATATGATGGAGGATACAGGGTTCTAATAGCTAAGAATTTGCGTGCCATTATGTAAAATCAACTTTTAGCCTATAAGTAAATAGTATTATGGAGTGATTAAAAATGATATCAGATATTTATTATCGTAATAAGATAAATACACCGTATTTGTCATTAATATTTATTTTTACTTGTTTATTAGTATCTATACCAACCTATTTCTTTCCTGAATTATATCAAATTTTTAATGGAAGTAGTCAAGCAATTTATTTATGGCAACATATAACTTTTATTTTTGAACATGGCTCTAATACTTTGCCACTTTTCGTTCATTTACTAACTAATATATCAGTAATAGCCTTTTTTGGAGTTATATCAGAACGTATATTAGGAGTTAAAAGATTTTTGATTTTATCCTTAAGTTCATTTGTAATATACTATATTTATTTTCATATTAACAATTTATCTGGGAATGGAGCTTCTGGAGTGATATGGTCTTATACTTCTGTGAGTTTTTTCTCAATAGTTTATATGTATAAATTTAATAAAAACAACTTAAAAGAGGATAGACTTTATTATTTGGCTATATTATTATTAATATTTACTTGGGCAGGTGTTACAATAGCAGATTTTATTGTAAATAAAGAACTTTCTTATGGAATTGGGTCTCATATTATCAGCCTACTTGTTGGTTTTGGATTTGTGCTAATTTGGAAAAATTATATAGAAAAACGTATAGATAAAATCATAAGTAAAGATATAGATATTAAATTAGATTTATCTAAATTAGAGAAAATAATTGTTAAAATTAGCTTAGTAGTACCAATAATGATTTTAGTAGTTTTATTAATGTTTTTCAATGGCTTGTTGACCAGTCATATATCTCCTTCTAAAGTCGAAAGTATTAATCCAGTAAGTAATAATATAACAGCTATAAATAAGTCAAATAATCAAATTGAAATTAAGTTTACTTATCCAATGAAAGAGATAAATTCGATACATAGTAGTATTATAGGACGCAAAAAGTGTTCAATTAAATCTAAATGGATTGATAATAAGACTTATATAATAAAATTTAATAGAAAACTTTATTCTGATGAAAAAGTGAAGATTATTTTAAGTGAGATATATGATTCTAAAGGCCGTGTTTTTAATGATGATATAATACTTGAATATGATTAATTACTAAGTATGGAGGGGTAATAGATGAACAGAATTGATATAGATTTTATTATGGACTCATATGAGGGAGCAATTCCTAATTATAGTAGTGCTGCCAAGGAGCTTGGAATGTGGGAGTCTGAAGAATATATCTTTGATAAATATTTTGAGAAGGATAAAGATATTTTAGATATTGGTTGTGGAGCAGGTAGAACAACATTTGCTCTATATAATAGAGGATACAAAAATATAATTGGCTTAGATTTATCTCAGAATATGATAGCTGCTGCTAAAGAAATCAATAAGATAAAAAAGTATGATATAGAATTTGTACAAGGTGATGCAACTAGTTTAGAGTTTGAGGATAATTCCTTTGATTATGCTTTGTTTTCTTTTAATGGGATAATGCAGATTCCTTATAGTAAAAACAGAATAAACGCCTTAAAGGAAATTAGAAGAGTATTAAAATATAATGGCACATTTATATTTACAACCCATGATAGAAATGAGGAGGAAGAGTTCAAAGAATTTTGGAATAGTGAAAAAGAAAGGTGGAATAAGGGACTGCAGGATCAGCGTCTATATGAGTATGGTGATAGAATAACTGGCTCTAAAAATGAAAAGGGTGAAATATATATTCATATTCCTGATAGAGAGGAAGTCTTAGAGAGTATAGTTGCAGCAGGGTTTAAACTTGTAGAAGATTTTTATAGACGGGAGTTATTTGCTGAAAGTGATAAAGTGAGAGAGTTTTCAGGTGAGTGTAGATTCTGGGTGGTAAAGAAATAATTTGAGATAGATAATATGGAAGTATTCAAGCAATAATGTCAGAAGATAAGGTCTGAGATATTAACAGAGATGGATTTAGTCAGACACCAATGAAATAAGTATCTTAGAGATGATGATAAGCTTTCTTTAATTACTTTTACTGTTCTTATTTGTGTCTATTTGTGACCATTCGAGGTTTCAAAGTTTTGGCTTATTTTTATTTCACTTTAGACTTGGACATCTATATTTTCAGTAGATATCAATAAAATTTTGAATAAAGGATATAGGAGCTTAGGAGATTATAATTGTTTTAGTTAAATGAATCCTAATTCCTATAATTAAGGATATTAAAGGAATAATGATATTTTTTATCCATAAAACACTTGAAATTTCCAAAACTTTATTATAGTATATATATACGCCAAGTTTTTGTAAATATATTACAAGGAGGTATATTAATGAATTTAAAGATAAATAATCGTAGGTAATGGTTATTATAATCCGTAAAGGATTTTTTAAACAGTAGCTTCTAACCGATTAGAAAAACTGTTCAGTATTATTGATATAGGAGAAGATAATAGTTAAAAGGAGGTCTAGATGGAAAAACTACAAATTCACGAAAAAAAGAGTGATTATAGACCTGAGGATGTAGATTTTTTGCCAGAAAAGATTGCTATACTCGATCAACATTTTCAAAGCTTAATCAAAGAAGATAAGCTACAAGGTGCTAGTTACTTAATCTCAAGAGATGATAAAATTTTTGCTCATAAGTCAATGGGTAAGTTACGTGCTGACAAGAATGATGATAGAGATTTAATGCCTGATTCTATTAGGGAAATTCAATCTATCACAAAACTATTTACTACAGTGGCTATCATGCAGCTAGTTGAGAAGGGTGTAATCAGACTAGATCAACCTGTGATGGAGATATTAGAAGAATTTAATAAACCATTATTTGCTAAGATTACAATCTTTCATCTTCTAACCCATACCTCAGGTTTAGCTGCTGATCCAGGTGCATATTTTGAGCCATATCCAAGTGATTGGAGTTGGTCTAATAAAAAAGAATGGATTAAGGAAATTTTAAGGGGGCATACCAGAGTAGAACCAGGTAAAGAATGGGGGTATTTTTCAGCTGGTTTTGCAATATTGGCAGCAATTATATCTAAAAAGAGTGGTATGATTTATGAAGATTATATAATGGAGAATATTCTTAAACCTCTCGGTATGAAAGATACTAGTTTTGGAATTAGGGGTATGGGTTTAGATAATGTAGAAGCAATAAGAGCTAAGGTTGATAGGACATGTATTAATTATCAAACACCAGATACTGAAGAATTAATAGAATTAATAACCAAAGAAGAAAAAGATAATTTAAAATGTAAAGAGTTACGACCAGGTGGAGGTATATACTCTACTTTAGAAGACTTACAGAAGTTTGGGCAGATGTTTTTGAATAAAGGCAGATACAATAATAAACAGATTATTTCACGTAAAAGTGTAGAGGCGATGACAAGAAATCATTTAAAGGGTGTTAAAGATTATTGTTGGAATGCAGGTGGAGTAGAAAAAGAGTATGGATTAGGATTTAAAGTGCATTCTAATACTCAGTTATTATCACCGGGATCCTTTTCACATGAGGGAGCTGGTCTTTGTGGTTTGTATATCGATCCAGTTGAGAATATGATGATGACTTTTTTCTGTCCTCTTGTTGATGAGTGGGTAGCTGAATCAATTATTAATACTTTAAATATAGTTTGGTCAGGAATATTATAAAGAATTTAGGGATATGTAAAGTAGGTATATTATGAATAAATATTAATGGAGGTTTTAAGATGAGTGAGTTAAAGATTCATGAAAAGAAGACCAATTATACACCTAAAGATGTGGATTTTTCATCAAAACAGATTGATGTACTTGATAGTCACCTAAAAAATTTAGTAAAAGAAAATAGACTCCAAGGAGCTAGTTATCTGATTTCAAGAGATGATAAAATCTTTGTAAATAAGTCAATGGGTAAATTACGTGCTGAAAAGGATGACAATAGAGATTTAATGCCTGGGTCAATCAGAAGAGTAGCCTCGGTTACAAAGTTATTTACTTCAGTGGCAATGATGCAGTTAGTTGAGCAGGGAATAATCAGAATAGACCAGCCTGTAATGGAGATATTAGAGGAATTTGATAAACCTTTATTTAATAAGGTTACAATCTTTCATCTTCTAACCCATACTTCTTGTATATTTCCTGATCCAGACGCATATTTTGAACCATATCCAGCTAGTTGGGGTTGGTATAACGAAGAAAAATGGATTGAAGAAATTTTAAGAGGTCACACCAGACTTAATCTAGGTAAAGAATGGAGTTATTCTTCAGCCTGTTTTGCGATACTAGGAGAAATTATTTCTAGAAAGAGTGGTATGCTTTATGAAGACTATGTAGCTGAAAATATTCTTAAGCCACTTGGTATGGAGGATAGTACATTTTTTGTCAATGATGATTTAGAAGATATTGAAGCAATAAAGATAAAATTTGATAGAATTTGTTTTAATCGCGAGGTTAGTGAGCAAGAGATAGAAAAATGGATTGAAGATATGAAAAATAGACCTAAATGGGCAGTTCCTGCTGCTGGGGGAGGACTTTTCTCTACTTTAGAAGACTTACAAAAGTTTGGACAAATGCTTTTAAACAAAGGCAGATACAATAATAAACAGATTATTTCACGTAAAAGTGTAGAAGCAATGACGAGAAATCAATTAAAGGATGTGAAAGATTATTGTTGGGATGCTGGAGGAGCAGAAAAGGAGTATGGACTAGGCTTTAGAGTTCATTCTAACTTTCACTTGTTATCACCGGGAACTTTCTCCCATGAAGGTGCAGGACTGTGTGGGTTATTTATGGATCCAGTAGAGAATATTGTCTTTGCATATATTTGTCCTCTTGTTGATGAATGGGTGCCTGAAGCGGTTAATAATCAAGTAAATATAGTCTGGTCGGGAATTTTATAAAGTATATAAAGAATACAAGGAGTAGAAATATGTTAAGAACAATCAAAGGAGTTGCTTTTGCTACATATAAAGAATGGGCTGCCTATAGAAGTCATATGTTAGTATCTTTATTCGTTGGTCCTCTTTATTTTTTAGTACAGTATTATATTTGGAGTTCAGTTTATACAGGACAGGATCTTATCAATGGCTTTAGCTTAATTCAGATGCTGACCTATTATGGGATCACAACACTAATTAATTATTGTATAATGGATTTTGCTGGTTGGAATCTACAGATGTTAATCAGAACAGGGCGTTTTATTACTTTTATGCTACGCCCTGTTTCTCATAGGTTATTTGCTTTTAGTCAGAAGATTGGTCATCGAATGCTAGGCTTTTGTTTAGAATTACTGCCTGTTTATTTAGTATTTACTATAGCATTTGATATTCATCTTATTCCAGCTAATATTCTCTGGTCAATCTTATCGATATTTTTAGGCTTTATGATGATGTTTTTAGTCAATTACTGTATTGGTATCACTGGATTTTGGTTAACTAGAACCGATGGTATTAGAAGTATTATCCTTTTGTTTAGGGATGTATTTGCGGGAGTATTCATTCCTCTTACTTTTTTTCCAGAGTTATTACAGAAGATATTATTCTTTCTTCCCTTTCAATACATCTCCTATGTACCAGTAAGAGTATTTATAGGAGATTATCAACTAGGAGGTATGGAATTTACTATAGCTCAAATTGTAGGTATTCAGGCTATTTATGTGATTATGATGTTATTGCTCTCTGAACTAATGTGGAGAAAGGGAATTAAGAAGTTTACGGGGGTGGGAGCATGATTCATGCTATCAAGATATTTTTAAGCGGGGTCAAGGTGGCTCTTGCTTCTAGGATGGCATATCGGGGAGATTTTATTATTCGGCTGATTGTAATGTTAATAGGTGATTTATTATTTCCTATGATTACATTATTGATATATCAATCTGGTGCTTCCTTTCCAGGCTGGAATCTTTATGAAGTACTTTTGATTCAGGCTGTATTTATGATTGCTAAAGGGATCTCTTTTCCCTTCTTTTATGGAATGGTTTATAATATATTGAATAAGGTTAGAGAGGGTACCTTTGATTTGATGTTAATCAAGCCTTGTTCCATATTATATTTCTCTGTAGTCAGTAGTTTTAATATAGAGTATATTGGAAGTTTTTTTGGGGGAGTAACTATACTAATCTATGCATTAGCAAATCTACAGATAGGTATTAGTCTAATTTCTTGGATGAATTTTTTAGTTTTATTTGCTTTCTCTATCTTAGTATTATTATCCTTCACTTTGATCATGTCAGGTACTTTATTCAAGTGGGTTGGCAATAGTAGAGTTTATGAAATCTTTAATGCAATTTCTACTTTTAGTTTATATCCAAATACAATCTATTCAAAGGCTTTTCAAAATTTAATTTCATATATTATCCCCATTGCTATGATTGCATTTTATCCAGCAGCAGCTTTGTTGAATAGATTAAATAGTGGTGTTTTTTATTCAATTATTGTCTGTTGTCTATTCTTTTTAATCAGTAGGGCTTTTTGGTACATGATGTTAAAAAATTATACTAGTGCAGGTGGTTAATAGTGATACATGTTAAAGATTTAAAAAAAACATACAAAAGTTATCGAAGAGGAAGTAATTTTTTAGAAACATTAAAGAGTATTTTCAAGAGGAAAACAGATTATGTAGATGCAGTTAAGGGTATTTCCTTTGATATAGCGAAAGGTGAATTGATAGGATTTATAGGCCCTAATGGGGCTGGTAAGTCTACTACTTTGAAAATGCTAACTGGAGTATTACATCCTACATCAGGAGAAGTTGAGATAATGGGATATACTCCATGGCAGGATAGAAAGAAGTATGTAGCTAATATTGGAGCTGTTTTTGGTCAAAAGTCACAGTTAATCTGGGATATTCCTCCAATAGATGCCTTTCATATGAATAAGGCTATTTATAACATTCCTGATGATGAGTTTGAAGAGACTAAGAATAAATTAGTAAAGTTGCTTGAGGTTGAGGAGTTAATCAAAAAGCCAACTAGACAATTATCTCTAGGTCAAAGAATGAAATGTGAATTTATTATGGCTATGCTCCATAATCCAGATATAGTCTTTCTTGACGAGCCCACCATTGGTCTTGATGTGATAGCTAAAGAAACCATTAGAAATTTTATAGAAGAGATGAATAAAAGAGGCGTTACTTTTATTTTAACTACCCATGATTTAGGGGATATAGAACACCTAGCTCGTAGAGTTATTTTTATCAATAATGGAGAGATTATCTTTGATGATTCAATAGAGTATCTACGAAAACAACTAGGGGATAAAAAATATATTAAATTAAAGACTGATAACAAGATGGAGCAATTATCAATTCCTGGTATTGATTACAAAAAGATAATCTCTAATCAGGAATTTGAGATAGAATTAGATAATTCAGCAATTAAACTCAAAGATTTTATAGAAATTATCAATCAGAAGGCAGGGATATTGGATATGAATATACAGGAGTTGCCTATAGAAAGTGCTATTAAGGTACTCTATGGGAAGAGATGAAATAATTAAATATATAGATTATCGAGAGAGCTATATATAATAAAATTTGGAGCCATTGTACTTACGAGAATAATCAAAGAGAGAGCTCAAAAAATTCTAATCTTTATTAACAAACATGACAGCATGCTGTCATGTTTGTTCCTTTATAATTATATATAGAGCTTAGAAGATGAGGGAGGAGAATTATGAATAATTCAATTAAAGGACTATTAGAAGAATGGAAGTATATTAGGGGCATTACAAAATGTTGTGTTGAAAATTTGAGGGATAGTGGTCTTGACAAAGAATTGCCAAGGAAGAATCTCAATACTATCAGAAAGCAATGTGAGGAGATGTTAATAGTTCAAGAATGTTACATTAAAGCTTTGGAGACAGGTTCTATAAAATTCGATGGATATCAGGATCAAGAATTTTTAGGTGATAGTTCTCAAGAGGAACTTTTAAAGAAATGTGATGACTTAGATTGGTTATTGTTAAATAAGCTTGAAGAATTTAATGAAGATGAAAAGATAGAATGGTTTGGTGAAGAGAAGACAATTTATGCTCATTTAGCGGCAATGATCTCCCATGAAGCTACGCATGTGGGACAAATTGTAGCCTTCTGTTATGCAGAAAATATTCAGATTCCTCAGGAGATTGTTAATAGAATGGCATTATCAAATTAGAGAATAAACTAAAATATTTTAATGAAAGTTTAAGTTATGTTAAATTTAGGATCAATCTAATTAGAAATTTATAAACTATAAAGGATTATCTTAATTAAATTGTTAAAACTTACAAAAAGTTCTTGACATAATATGTGAATCATAGATATACTATATATAGAATTGAAAAATTAAATAATAAATATAAATTAGAAGGGAGGTCGTAAAGAATGAGAATTTCAACTATAATTCGTTTATTGATTAATGTTGTTGAAGTATTAAAAATCAAAGATAATTTTGCGACCTGCCCAGGGATTAGTATATAAAGTTATGGTGTATATTTCTATTGCCATAGATTAATATCGAAAGGCGCAGGTCATAGTGACCTGTGCTTTTTATTTTCAATATAATGATTAATTTTATTCATTATTATTAAAATAATCCAAATTTTGATTATTTAGCCACAGGTAATTATAATTACCTGT
>Ga0163224_100116_pt1 | contig 12812 bp, 11 predicted proteins | sample MSEWel2016_03_03_FD_113141 | JGI IMG/M metagenome (GOLD analysis project Ga0163224, IMG submission 113141) | Subsurface microbial communities from deep shales in West Virginia, USA - MSEEL Well Study Marcellus 5H_2016_03_03 ... | reverse complement strand
GACTTAGAACAGAGGGTTAGTGCCGGAATTAATGGTGGCTTTGAGCTAAAAAAAGGTGAGAAGAATAGATTTTTAGGTGAGTTTAGAGAAAGGGTTTTAAAGGCGTTAACCTTTGAACAGGTCGAAGAACCAGGAACATATCCAGAAGTTTTAGAAGCTATTAAGAATAATGAAGCAAAGAAGCTGATAATTAATCGAAAGGTAGATATGGATAGAGCCAAGGATTATATTAGATTAGCTAGAGAACATGATTTATCCTTTAAAAAAGTAGATTCACCTGATTTCAAAGGTGATATAGGTCTAGTTGTGGTAAGTGACCATGCTGTTAATCAGAGTGATATTATTATTAAGGATAGAGTAACTAGTTTGAAAGAACAAGGGCTACCAATAGAACTTATTAATGCTACAGGGGAGAAGGTATGTGAAGAGTGCTACCAGATGATTAAGGAAAAAGCACCAGAAGAATTGGAAAATTATCGAAAAATGAACTGGTTAGATAAGATTATAGGAAAAAAATGTCCTGCTAATCATTAATTACTTAATCAAATTTTATTATTAAAGAAGGAACTTAAGTAAAGAACCAAGAAGATAATTATTGATTTGTGATAAATTTAATTAGGAGGAATAGGATGAGTTTTCTAATAGTAGATAGAGTAAATAGACTAGAAGGTAGGCTCAGTATTAGTGGTGCCAAAAATGCTGCCTTACCAATCGTTATGGCGGCATTAATAGGAGAAGGAGAAAGTATTTTAGAGAATATTCCTAATTTAAGAGATATAAATAACTTAATTAAGATATTAAATTCTTTGGGAGCTAAGACTGAGTATAGTAATAATAGACTAAAGATTAATACAGATACTATTAATCGTCTAGATATTCCTTATGATTTGGCAAGGAAGATGCGTGCTTCTTATTATGTTCTTGGTGCATTATTGGCGCGTTGTGGACAGGCTGCTACTTCATTGCCAGGTGGTTGCGAGATAGGAAGTAGACCTATTGATTTACATCTTAAGGGTTTTAAAGCATTAGGTGCTAAGGTAAATATAGAGCATGGTGTAGTAGAAGTTAAGGCAGATAAATTAATTGGAGCTAAGATTTATTTGGATTATCCTAGTGTAGGTGCTACATCAAATATTATGATGGCAGCGGTTAAGGCAGAAGGGCAGACTATCATTGAAAATGCTGCTAGAGAACCAGAGATTATAGATTTAGCCAATTATTTAAATGTAATGGGAGCTAAAATTAAAGGTGCTGGGACAGATATTATCAAGATTGAGGGTGCTGATAAATTAGAAGGAAGGGAATATACTATTATTCCTGATCGAATTGAAGCAGGAACTTATATGATGGCGGCTGCTATCATAGAAAGTGATTTGTATATAGACAATGTACTGGTAGAGCATGTCAAGCCATTGATTGCTAAATTAAGAGAGATGGGAGTTATAGTAAAGGAAGATGTCAATAGTGTTAGAATAATATCAGAAGGTAAATTAAAGGCTGTTGATATGAAGACTTTACCTTATCCTGGATTTCCTACAGATATGCAAGCACAGTTTATGGCTTTGTTGACCCAAGCTGAGGGAGCTAGTATGGTAATAGAGACCGTCTTTGAGAATAGGTTTGGTCATGTTGATGAATTAAAGAGGATGGGAGCAGATATCAAGATAGATGGTAGGTCTGCTATTGTTAAAAAATCGAATTTGACAGGAGCTAAAGTTAAGGCAACTGACTTAAGAGCGGGAGCTGCTTTAATTATAGCAGGATTGGTAGCAGAAGGGGAGACTGAGATTGGAGATATATACCATATTGAGCGTGGATATGAAAATATATTAGGTAAGCTAAGTAGTATTGGTGTAAATATTAGAAAAGTTGATTGTTGAAGTTTAACTTAATAGTATTAAAAAAGCAACCATAAATTTATGGTTGCTTTTTTAGATGGAAGATATGAGTTGGTATTCTCTAAAGCTATTAAGCAAAGTATAATTAGTTAACTGTAAATTAATTCTATAATATCCTAATACTCTTCTTACATAAATATTAGTAATTAGCTTATTAGGAGGAGGGGGATTGAAAAGAGTAATAGTGTTTATTGTGATTTTAAATTTAATATCTATAATTATTATACCAAGTGGTATTATGATATCTTTGAATATATTCAAGTCTAATCAATATAAAATAGATATCTATAATATTAATACAGAAGAGTATATGAACTTAGATTTAGATGAGTATCTTAAAGGGGTAGTTGCTGCTGAGATGCCAGCCGGATTTGAGATAGAGGCCTTAAAGGCTCAAGCTGTAGCAGCTAGAACTTATACTTTAAAAAAATTAAAGTCCAATAATTTAACTACCAATAGTAATCGTGACCAGGCTTGGCTGTCTAAAGAGGAGTTAAAGAAGAGGTGGGGGAATAGATATATCTTCTATTGGGCAAAAATATCAGCAGCAGTTGAAGAGACTAAAGGTTTGGTATTAATGTATGACAATAAATTGATTAGTGCAGTATATCATTCAAGTAGTGGGGATTATACAGAAGATGCAGTAGCTGTCTGGGGTAATTCTGTACCTTATTTGAAGAGTGTACCTAGTAATTATGAGCAGTTATCACCTTATTATAGTAAAGATAAGTTTTATTCTATTAAGGATGTTTGCCGCGTCTTAGATGTTCAAAGAAGTGATATAAATAATATTGAGATAATAGAGAGGAGTTCTAGCAAGAGGGTTTTAAAATTAAAGATAGGAAGCAGGGTATTTACTGGAAGAGAATTAAGGCAAAAATTAGGATTACCATCAACCAACTTTATTATTAAAAAAGAAGGTGAATTTCTAAAGTTTAAAACCTCTGGATATGGTCATGGGGTAGGTATGAGCCAGTATGGTGCTAATGGCATGGCTAAGAATCGATATAATTTTAAAGAGATATTATCACATTACTATCCACACACACAACTAAAAATATTCTGGTAATTTATTAATCATATGTATAAAGAACTCACTTCTGGATACCATAACTTTGGAGGTGAGTTTAATGAGTAAAAAATTTGAAAAATGGCCCTTTTCTGTTATTTTGGACAAAAAGAAGAGTAAATTGAAGGATCAGATTAAAGGCTTAAAGTCCTGGAAGTGGGTTTATCTATTTGTAATTATCTTTTTTATGGTCTTAGGAGGTATTTATGCTTTCTATCAGCAAAATTATTTCTCCTTAACAGAGGAGCCCCACTTTGAAAGAACAAGTAGTAGTGAGAAGGAAAAGAGTGTAGAGATAATAAATACTGAAGATGACTTAGATAATTATAAGTTAAATAGGCAAGAGATTGTTATCCCTTCAACTCTAAATCAGACTAAAAAAAGTAGTGTTCAAAGCGAAGAAGATGTTCCTGCTATCAAGGTTACAGCTAAAGCAGCAAATGTTAAAGCTTTTGGTAATTTAATTAGACCTATTGATAGTGAGATTAGCTTATCTTGGAATGAACCCTATAAAGATAGAGTTCTAGATGCTTGGAAATTTAATGGTGGGGTAGATTTTAAAGCAGAAATAGGTACTAAAATTAAAGCAGTCCAAGCTGGGATAGTAGAGGATGTTATTAAAGATGATTATCAAGGAACAACTGTTATCATTAAACACAATGATACTTTCAAAACCCTATATGGAAATCTACAGAGTTCTTACTTAGAAGAAGGGGAGAAAATCAATACAGGCCAAGCACTAGGGGAAGTAGGAGATAGTGGATTAACTGATGAGAGTAAGCTTCACTTTGAAGTAATCAAAGTAGAGGGTGGGGAAGAAAATAGAATCTCTCCGTTACAATATTTAAAATAATTTACTTTTTTTAGAATATTTGTCCTCCTTAATATCATATGTATATATTAAGATTTGAACTTTTAAGGAGGACAAGTTAATGAAAGATTATATTTATCGTCGAGTAATGGAAGTTAGTGAGTATATAATTGAAACTAAAGCAACAGTAAGACAGGCTGCAAAAGTATTTGGAGTCAGTAAAAGTACAATTCATAAGGATATTACTGAGAGATTGGATAAGATTAATCCTCAATTGGCTAATGAAATCAAAGAAATTTTAGAGTATAATAAATCGGAAAGACATTTTAGAGGTGGAGAGGCCACTAGAAAAAAATACTTAAAAGAGAAAATTTCTAACTAATACAGAGAGGTTGGTAATCATACCAATCTCTTTTTTTTTAAAATTAAATTAATATAAAGGATTTTTGCTTTAAATGTATAATTCATTAAATAAGGTTAATCGAGAAAGGGGGGCTTTATGTGATTAGAGGTCTATACACAGCTACAGCAGGTATGGAGAATGCTTTAATAAAGAACAACACTATTTCTAACAATCTAGCTAATATCAACACAACGGGATATAAGAAGCAGACAACAATTGAAAAATCTTTTTCTAATAAACTATTAAATAAAATTTATAATAATGTCACTACTATAGGAAAAGTCGGTACTGGAGTAGGAGTAGATAGAATATCTAATGATTTTGATGAAGGTGCTTTTACAGAGACTGAAAATACTTTTGATTGGGCAATAAAAGGTGATGGTTTCTTTGCAGTTCAGACTCCACAAGGAATTAGATATACCCGTAATGGTAACTTCACAGTAAATAATCAAGGACAAGTTGTTACTCAAAATGGACATTTAGTTATGGGAGAAGGTGGTATATTACAGATTCCTAGTGGTACTAAAGTCAATATAGATGCCAATAACTTAGTAGTTGATGGAAGAGTCTTAGGTAGAATTCAAATTGTAAGCTTTGCAAATAAATCAGGCTTAATTAAAGAAGGCGATACCTTATTTAGGAGAGGACCAGAAGTTGGTGGTACCTTTAGAGCTACAGGAGAGGTAGTACAGGGGTATTTAGAAGATTCTAATGTCAATGCTATTCAAGAGATGGTTAGAATGATCGACAATAGTAGATTATATGAGGCTGATCAGAAGGTAATTCAAGCTCATAATGATACTTTAGGTAAAGCTGTCAATGATGTAGGTAAGGTATAATAACTATTAGTCGAGATATTAAAAATTATTTTTGAATTAAGGTTAAAAAAAATATATTAAATTATTATTAAGGAGTGGGTAAGAAGATGCTTAGATCATTATGGAGTGCCTCATCAGGAATGAGAGCTCAACAGCTCAATATGGATACAATTTCTAACAATTTAGCAAATGTTAATACTAGTGGATTTAAAAAATCTAGAGTAAGTTTTCAAGATTTAATGTATCAAACTTTACGCCAAGCGGGAACACCAAATAGTCAGGGTTCACAAGTACCTACATCTATAGAGATTGGTCATGGTGTCCGTCCAGCAGCTACTCAAAAGTTATTTGGACAAGGACCATTACAATCTACAGAAAATCCCTTAGATTTAGCTATAGAAGGAAATGGCTTTTTTCAGGTGAGTTTGCCAGATGGAAGTACTGGCTATACCAGAGATGGTTCTTTTAAATTAGATAGTAATGGTCAAGTAGTAACTTCTGATGGTTATCTATTACAGCCTGTAATTACTATTCCAGCCAATGCTAAAGAGATTATGATCAATGAAGAGGGGATGGTTTCATTTCTAGAACCAGGGAATGATGAACCTCAGGATGCTGGACAGATCGAATTGGTTAATTTTTCAAATCCAGCTGGACTAACAAGTATGGGACAGAATATCTTTAAACCAACTGCTGCTTCAGGTCAGGCTATGCTTGGGATACCAGCTCAAGATGGTTATGGTTCTATTGCTCAAAGATTTTTAGAGGGTTCAAATGTTAAGGTTGTAGAAGAGATGGTAGATATGATTGCTGCGCAACGGGCTTATGAAATTAATTCTAAAGCCATTAAAGCATCTGATGAGATGCTTCAACAAGCTAACTCACTAAGAAGATAGGGGTTAAATAATGAGAAATAGGATAAGGATTTTAAGCTTGTGCTTATTACTTTTGATAATGACTACAGGTGCTTTAGCTGCTAATAATGGGATAGTTATCCCTAATAGTGTTAGGGTCAGGGGAGTAGATATTAAATTAAGTGATATTGCCTCTATAGATGGAGATGCTACCTTTAAAAATAAGGTAAAGAATATTATTTTAGGACAAGCACCTCTACCTGGATATCAGAGAATTGTTTATCGAGATGAGGTAATTTATGCTCTAAAGGCCTTAAAGATTAATTTAACTCAGTTAAACTTAAATATTCCCTATCAGTTTACTGTTATATCTGATTATAGACAGCTATCTATTGATAAGCTAATTGATTTAGGCAAGGATTATATCTATGATTCTTTACCCTATAATCAAAAAGAACTTGAGGTGGATGTAATAAATCCTCCTCAAGACGTAATGGTTCCTTATGGGGATTTGAGATTAGAGATAGGTGAATTTTATCAGAGGAATTTAGTAGGTACTAGTACTATTCCTGTTGAAATAATAATCGATGATAGGGTTTATAGAAGGGTCTATATACAGTATAAAGTAGGTATTTTACAGAAGGTCTTTGTTGCAAAAGAACAGATTCAAAAAGGTCAATTTGTTAGTAAAGATTTATTTGAAATAAAGAAGAGACTGATTAATACATTAAATCACCAATTTGTTGATGTTAATGCCGATTTAAAGGGCAAGAAAATGAAGATATCTTTAGATATTGGAAGACCTTTATTAAAGAGTATGGTGGAGATGCCACCATTGGTAGAGAGATGGAAAGAGATAACTATTGTTGCTAGAGTTGGTGGTGTCGAGGTGACTACTGTAGGTAAGTCCCTACAAGAGGGGAATATTGGAGATATGATTAAAGTTCAGAACATAAATAGTAGAAAGACAATCAAGGCTAAGGTTATTGCTAAGAATACAGTAGAGGTTTTGATTAATTAAAGAGGAGTGAAATGATGTTTAAACGGGGATGGTTAGTTAAAGGTATATTAGTTATGTTATTAAGTTCTTTGCTCCTACTAAATAATAATGTTCAAGCTAACTCTTTATGGAATGATAATTCTGAATCATTATTTACAGATGATAAAGCAAATGAAGTTGGAGATCTATTAACTATAATTATTCAAGAAAGTACTACTGCCAGTCAACAAGCAAGTACTGATGCTTCTCAGAGTAGTCAGGCTAATGTAGGTGCTGGAACTGGTATCTTAAACTTTATCAGAGCTTTTGGTGTCAATCAAAGTGATACTAATAGTGCTACTGGTACAACAAGTCGTAGTGGTAGTTTAGATACTAAGATAACGGTACAGATTGTAGAAGTCTTACCTAATGGTAACTTCAAGATTAGTGGTAAAAAACATATTACTATAAATAATGAAAAGCAAGAAGTAGAGATGACAGGGATTGTTAGACCAACTGATATTACAGCTGATAATACAATTGATTCAACTTATGTTGCTGATGTTACTATTAACTACCAAGGTAAAGGAGCAATTGGTGACAAGCAAAAACCAGGTATTATCAATCGGATTTTAGATTGGTTCTTCTAGGGAGAGGGGATAAGATGGAGAAGATAAAAAGCTTTTTTTATATAATATTAATTATATGTTTTCTTAGTGGTTCTGTTTTAGCCCTAACTCCTGACCAGGAAAGTCTTAATGACCCACTAGTAAGGATTAAGGATATTACTAGAATTAAAGGGGTTAGGGATAATCAATTACTAGGTTATGGTTTAGTAGTTGGGCTAAATGGAACTGGTGATGGTAATAATAGTCAATTCACAGTACAGTCAGTAGCCAATATGTTAAGGAATTTTGGAGTAATAGTAGATCCTGAAGAATTAGGTATGGATAACGTTGCAGCAGTTATGGTAACAGCTAAATTACCTCCTTTTGTTCATGAAGGAAGTGAGATTGATGTTACCTTATCTTCTATTGGGGATGCTGATAGTTTACAAGGTGGAACCTTATTAATGACTCCATTATATGGACCAGCAGGTAATGAAGTCTATGCAGTAGCACAAGGTTCTGTCTCTATTGGTGGTTTTAATGAAGGTGGAGGCGGAAATCAAGTAAGGCAGAATCATACAACAGTAGGTAGAGTTCCTAATGGTGCTTTGATTGAAAAGGAAGTTCCTATGAGCTTTACAAGCAATGAGCATGTTACTTTGGTTTTAGCTAACCCTAATTTTGCTACTGCACAAAGAATTTCTGATGTAATTAATGGAACCTTTGGCTACACACCACAAGGTGGCTATTATGCTCAAGCTATTGATGCTGGTCAAGTTGAGATCAAGGTGCCTAATTATTATGAGAATAAAGTCGTTAACTTCATCTCTAGACTTGAGCAATTGGAGGTTAGACCAGATACAGAGGCCAAAGTCGTTATTAATGAGAGAACAGGAACAATTGTTATGGGTCATAATGTCCGCTTATCAAAGGTGTCAGTAGCCCATGGTAATTTAACAGTAACGATTGCAACTCAAGAGAATGTAAGTCAGCCTGATCCATTTACAGATGGTCAAACTGAGGTTACTGAAGAGACTGATATTGATGTATCAGAAGAAAATAGTAGGTTGATGGTCTTACCAAAGGGATCAAGTATTGCTGATGTAGTTAAGGGGTTGAATGCTGTAGGTGCAAGCCCTAGAGATATTATTGCTATTTTGCAAGCAATTAAACAATCTGGTGCATTACATGCAGAATTAGAAATTATGTAAGGTTGTGATTATCTATGAAAATAAATTCTGATTTCTCTATCAATCAATTACAGATAAAGCAGAATAACCTAACTGATGCAGAGAATAAATTTAAGAATCTATTAGCTAAAAAAACAAATGAGTCTGAGAAAGAAAATAAAGAAACAGAAGAAGACAAAGAGCTAAAAAAGGTCAGCCAAGAATTTGAGGCTATCTTTGTAAATATGATGTTTAAGCAGATGAGAAGCTCTGTCTTTAAATCAGGTTTATTAGATGGTGGAATGAGTAGAGAGATTTTTGAAGATATGTACTATAATGAAGTCTCCAAATCTGCTGCGGAAAGTAATGAATTAGGAATAGCAGAGGTGATTTATCAGCAACTAAGTAATAAATCATGACTAATAGCTATATTTATATAAATATAGGTGAAACTAGATAGTAAGGTACTGGTCTTATAAGAAGGGATGGGATTTTATTGCGAATAACCTTAAAGGTAATTGCTATATTGCTACTATGTATTGCTTTATCAAATATAGCTATAGCTAAAACAGAGATCATGTCGTTATCAGAGGTTAGATCTGGGATGAAGGGTACAGGAAGAACAGTATTAAAAGGTAACAAAATTGAAGAATTTGATGTAGAGGTTGTTAGTGTACTAACAGATCAGCCTGGTCAGGATTTAATTTTAGTCAAGACAAGTGGGGATGTAATCGATAGGACTGGTGGGATTGCTTCGGGAATGAGCGGAAGTCCAGTTTATATCGATGGGAAATTAATTGGGGCAGTAGGTTATGGATGGCAATTAGCTGACCATAAGATTGGTATGGTAACCCCAATAGAAAGTATGTTAGATATTTTTGAGTTGGATAAAAAGATAGAGAGTGAAGACGTTATAAATTTAAAAGAGCCAATTAAAATAGGTGACAGAGAATATAAGAGAATATACTTTAGTGAAGATTCTCAAGAAGTAGTCGATAAGGATACTATGTTAGCTACTGCTGTGTCTACTCCCTTGATGGTTAGTGGAATTAAAGGAAGAGCTAAAGATAGATTAGCTGAAAGTTTAGATGATTATAAGCTAGTCCCTGTTAATGGAGGAGGACTATCACCATCAGTAGAAGACACTGATTTAGAGCCAGGAAGTGCTGTGGCTGTACAATTGGTTAGGGGAGATATTAATGTATCGGCTATTGGAACGGTCACTTATCGCGAAGGGAATAAGATTTTGGCCTTTGGACATCCTTTTTTGTCTAAAGGTAGTGTGAACTATCTATTATCTTCAGCTTATATCCATCAGATGGTAACTAGTATCAAGATGCCTTTTAAGCTTGGTTCACCAGGAGAGCTTAAGGGAATTATTACTCAAGATAGAACTGCTGGTATAGCAGGTAAGGTGAATGAATTTCCTAATGTTGTTCCTTTGGAAGTTAATGTTTTTGATCATAATTTGAATAAAAAAGAGAAATATAATTTACAAATAGTACAGAACGAAGATTTAATAGAGGGCTTGGCTTCTTCGGCAGTATTACAAGCAATTGATAGTACCATAGATCGAACAGGTGAAGGAACGGCCAAAGTAAGTATAGAAATTTTGGGTAATAAATTACCTGATAATATTATTAATTTAGAGAATTTATACTATAGTCCTAATGATATTGCGGCGACATCTTTAAGTGATTTTCTACAATCTCTAAGTCTAATTCTTCATAATCCTTTCACAAAGGTCAATTTAGCCAATATTAAATTTAATGTTGATATCGAGAAAAGGGCTAAGGTTGCTTTGATAGAAGAGATTAAATTAGATAAAGAGAAGGTAGCGCCTGGTGAAGAGGTAGAAGCTGAGATAACATTAAGACCTTACCGTGATAATTTAATAACTAAAAAGGTTAAATTAGAGATACCAGATGATATTAAAGCAGGAAAATTTGAGGTACATGTCTTCAGTGGGCAAGAAGCTAATTTGAATCGCTTTACACCACAAGAAGAAGAAAAGAGCTCAAAATCTAATCTTGTTAAAAGTTTAGATGAACTGATAGAGGTTTATCAAAAGCATAATAAGAATAATCAATTTGTAATTGAGTTAAGACCTTCATACACACCACCAAGCAATAGCCATTTAGAGAACTCTGAAGAGAAGGCTAAAGATGAAGAGGTTCAAGAAGCAGAAGACGTTAAAGAAAAATCCTTCGAGTTTGTAGAGAAAGCTGTTGAGACAGATTATGTGTTAGAAGGGACATTAATGGAAAAAATAGAAGTTATAACTAAAGAAGAAACTGAATAATTGCTAAAAAAGCTCCTCGATTAGAGGAGTTTTTTTAATATGGTAAGATGTTTTAGCTATATCAATAAATAACTGGCAGATTCTATTGCAAGAGTTATTAAAATGTAATATTATTAAATTAGTTTGGATTAGACTGGAGGAAGATAATAATGAAGTTGAAGATTTTGCAGTCTAACAAGGTAAAGGTTATAATGTTGGCGATCTTATTCTTTGTATTGTCAACTTCATTATATCTGTTATATACCAATAGTAATCTGTTATCTGATAAGGTGAAGCTTAAAGTTATAAATCTTTTAGATAAGAAATTAGAACTGGATACAAAAATTGAAGATATAAAAATTAAAGGAATAAATAAGATTGTAATTGAGGGGGTTATTATTAAGGGCGATGATGCTAGTAAGTTATTAGAGGTTGAAGAGATAGAGATTAGTTATAGTATTAAAGACCTTATCTTTAAACCCTTCAATCCTTTAAAGAGTATTACAGCCCTGAGAATTATTCATCCTGATATTATGATTGCAAAGAAAGAAGAGTGGAATTTCAGTTCTTTAACTGATCAATTTGCTTCTGCAGATAATACAGAGAAGAATAGCAGCTTAGGACTTGATTTTCCTATTTATATTGAGCAAGGGGAGCTTGAATATAATACTCCTCAATTGCAGGATAGCTTGACCAGGATTTCTGGACAAGTATATTTAGCTGAAGAGATTAAATTTAACTTAAAAGCTAGATTAAATTCCATATCAGAAGAAGATTTAGAGCTACAAGGGAGATTAGCAGGTGATAATTATCAAGGAGAGCTTACTTTTGATAAGGTCAAGCTATCTAGGATAAAAGATAAACTGGATATTTCACAATTAGCAGATACCAGCTTAAGTGGTGATATAACAGGTAAGGCCGAGATTAAAGGGGTGTTAGGTAATGTCCCTAATTATTTTGTTACTTTATATTTAAATAATGGAGCTATCTCTAAGGATAAAATTGATCTAACAGAGATAGAAGGTTATTTTGGAATTAATAAGTATGGGATTAAGGTCAATAGATTAGCTGCTAAGTATAAAGATTTTCCAATTGAAGTGGCTGGTGAAGTCTTTAATTGGAAGAATTCTCAGCTAAACTTAGAATATGATTTAACTGATATCCCATTAGAAGAGTTGGCAGAATTATTACCCTATAATAATGATCTAGAAGTAGAGGGTAATGCGAAGGTTTCAGGTATTGTTAAAGGAGAGCTGATAAATCCTAGTATAACTGCTAAGGTTACGATGGATAAATTATCAATTAATGGTTCTGCTTTGACTGAATTTAATAGTGAATTTTATTACAAGGATAAGGTAATTAATTTAGAGCAATTAAGCTTTAAATATGGAAAGGGTAGTATTGATGGGAGAGGAACCATAGCTGTAGATGAAGGGCTAAACTATATTTTATCTACTGATATTAATGATATAGAGTTATCTGATTTGGAGAAGCTTTTTGATTATCAATTAGATGGGTCAGGTGTTATTAATGCTAATGCTATGGTCTCAGGTGCAGGCTTTGATAAGGAGCAATTAAATATTTTAGGTAATATCACTTTAAGAGACGGCTCTGTTAAAGAATATCTCATAAATAGCTTAGAAAGTAATTTCTGGTTGACTGAGGGTAAATTATTCTTAAACCATACAGAGTTGACCTCAAATGATACTAAAGTTAACCTAGAAGGACTGGTTACTTTGGATGGGAAGCTAAATTTATCTTTAAGAGGGAATAATATCAACTTAAAGGAATTAAATAAATTTCATCAGGTAAAAGAGTTAGCTGGAATTATTGATTTAAGTGGTGAGGTAAGAGGAACAGTTACAAAACCTGATTTTAAAGGTAAGTTTATGATTAATAGCCTAAGCTATGATAGCTATAAT
>Ga0163224_100115_pt1 | contig 12878 bp, 13 predicted proteins | sample MSEWel2016_03_03_FD_113141 | JGI IMG/M metagenome (GOLD analysis project Ga0163224, IMG submission 113141) | Subsurface microbial communities from deep shales in West Virginia, USA - MSEEL Well Study Marcellus 5H_2016_03_03 ... | reverse complement strand
GCTTTATCCTTTGATGCCTCTGTTATAATATTGAATTTGACTAACCTTAATACCCCACAGAGAAGATATAAAAAAGAAAGAGGTATAATTAGCTCTTTTAATGCCACCTGCTCCATTAATATAGAGTATATCAAAATTCCAGGTGCCATACCAAAAGAGACAGCATCACAAAAAGAATCAAATTCCTTACCAAATTCACTAAAACCATCTAAGGCTCTTGCCGTCTTACCATCTAATCCATCTGCCACCATAGCCATAACTATCAACCAAGATGCCTTTAACAAATCACCTTGAAAGGACATGATTATACTCAAAAACCCAAGCAACATATTTGCCCCAGTTATAATATTAGGAATAACAAATCTCTTCTCTATCCTATTCATAGAAATCACCTATTATTGTTTCGCCACCTTTTACTTTGTCACCTATATTAACTTTGATATTGATATCCTCTTCAATTAAAATATCAGTTCTAGAGCCAAATTTAATCATACCATAAATCTGACCTTGCTTAACCTCATCGCCCAATCCTTTAACAGCTATAATTCTTCTAGCAATAAGTCCTGCTATCTGTTTAACTAATATATTTCCATGCTTTGTTTTTATCCCTATCATATTCTGTTCATTATCTAAGGATGCTTTTTCACTAAAAGCATTTATAAATTTACCATGATTATAATTTTCATAAACTATCTCTCCATCAATTGGAATTCGATTAATGTGTACGTTAAAGACATTTAGAAAAATACTAATACGTGTTACTTCTCTACCTTCAAAAAAGAAATTATCCTTCTCCTTCTTTATCGCTACTATCTTTCCATCTGCAGGAGATATTAGAGAATTAGGAAGGTCTGGTACATTCCTCTTAGGGTTTCTAAAGAACCAGATAGAGAAGCAAGCAAATAAAATTCCCAAAATTGCTAAAGTTAATAATAGCTTACTCTCCAATTTAATAAATCCAAACCATAATAATAAATCGATTATCAATGTAGGTACTAATTGTTTCATTAAATTACTAATCCAAAATTTTTTCATGACTCCCCCTTAAATAATTAAAATTTAAATATTACTTTTAGCAAACTAAACAACCCAAACAGAGTAATCATTATCCCAATTATCTTTTCAAAAAAGATAAGCTTATCCATCTCATAATCCTTCTTAGATATCTTTAGCCAATTAGTAGTGAAGAACCAGAAGATAGTAGAACCCATAAAGATAGAAATAATAAAGACTATACTTTCTATTAAATTTTCAGACTCTACATCTATACCCATTTTAGCAAATATGGCCAAAAAGATAAGAAAGGTCATTGGATTGGATAACCCCATCAAAAATGTCGATAAAGCTGGATGAATTACTTCTTTCTCCTCTTCTAGCTCTTTATCTCCTATAGCTTTGATAATAATATTGATTCCAACAATTAAAAACAGAACACCTGTTACACCATTAAAAAAATATCTATTCTTTTCTAAAAAATCGTCAATAAGTCCCATACCCAAAATAGCTAGTGATGAATAGCATAAATCTGATAATGCCCCACCAAGACCAGATAGAAAACCAGCTCTCCAGCCTTTATTTAAAGTTCTTTGTATCGATATAAGACCAAGAGGACCAATTGGTAACGATACTATCATACCTATAAGCAAACCTTTTAATATAATTAAAAGCTCAATCATATTACTCCTATCCCCTCATAATTATATGAATATAGTCTTATTCTGAAATTAATCAAAAATATCAAACAATTAAAAAATTAAGAAATACTTTAGCCAAGCCCAAGAAGATAAAGAAACCAAAGACATCAGTGGCAGTAGTCAAAATAATTGCAGAAGCTAAGGCTGGGTCTATCCCGACTATCTTTAAACCAAGGGGAATCAAAAAGCCACTCAATCCTGCTATTATTAAATTACAAATCATTGCCAATAAGATTATCAATCCCAAATATGGGTTACCATAGACAAAATAAAGAATAACTCCTGTTACAACACCTGTTGCTGCACCATGAATCAATCCCAGCAATATCTCTTTAAAGACTATCTTCCAGCTCTCCTTTAGTTCCAATTCACCTAATGCTATACTTCTAATTGTAATCGATAAAGTCTGAGTACCAGCATTGCCACCCATACCTGCTACAATCGGCATCGCTGCTGCCAATGCAACCACTTGGGCAATCACATCCTCAAATAAGCCTACAGTATATGCAGCCAAAAAAGCTGTTACTAAATTTATTAATAACCAAGGCAATCTTCTACGAATAGAGATCATTAGAGAGCTATCTATCCTCTCTTCTTCACTCACACCACCTAATTTAAGGATATCCTCAGTATTCTCTTCTTCGATAACGTCAATAATATCATCAACGGTAATAATTCCTAGCATAATCCCTTTACGGCTGATTACTGGAATAGCAGTTAAATCATATTTGGCTACTAATAAAGCAACCTCCTCTTGATCTATATCAGGTGTAACAGAAATTACGTTAGTATTTGCTATATCCCTTAATAGAGTTTCCTCTTTAGCTACTAAGATATCTCTTAAATCAGCAACTCCTACTAACTTTTTAGAATCATCTAAAACAAAAATAGAACGAATAACTTCTGTTGTAGGGCTTATCCTCTTAATCTTTGTCAGTGCTTCGATAGTGGTCAGACTCTCCTTAAGAGCAATAAATTCTGTGGTCATCAATCCTCCAGCTGACTCTTCATCATATCCTAATAGCTTGCGAATGGCTCCAGAATCTTCTTCCTTCATCATATTCAATATCTTCTTGCTTTCAGCAAAGGTTAAGTTTCCTATTATATCTGTTATATCATCAGTAGCCATATAATTGAAGATACTAATGATATCTTTTATATCAAGTAACCTTAAAAACCTAGCTTGAAAATCATCTTCAGCCTGTTCCAAAACTTCTGCCATTAATTCAGTATCAACTCTTTTATAAAATTGGAGAAGCTCATCATCATTTAAATCAGTTATAGTTTCTGCTAAATCTATAGGATGAATCGTCTCCAACCAACTATGTAATCCTTTATTATCTTTTTTCAGCTCTCCAATTAACTCATTGCATAATTTATCAGAAATCTTAATCACCCCCAATTAAAGTTGTTCAACAATAAAAACAAAAGATTAGTTAACTAATCTTTTGTTTTTTATCATTACCTTCTTCTATTTTAACATTTTATATACCAGAAATTCAATCTAATCTTTTATCATCCTCTATTCTGTAGCTAAATACTTAGCATCCTTAACTATCTTGGCAATAGCAAAGAAGATTACTAAAAACTCCAGTCTTCCTAGAAACATTCCAACTGTCTGAGTCCACAAAATTCCCACAGGTGCATCAGGACTAGTAATTCCAATTGATAGTCCAACAGTACCTACAGAAGAAGCGAACTCAAACATCGATTCTGTCAAACCATATCCATAAGCTAAGTAAATTAAGACTCCAATAAAGTATGTAGCCATATATAAAAAGATATAATTGGCTGTTTCCCGAATATATTCTGCTTTAATGTATAATTTCTGTTCTCCTCTCCAGATATAATTCTCTACTACAGAGTTTGGAGGCAAGAAGTATCCCTTTAATTCCCACCAGACCGACTTTATCATCAGATAAATTCTATATAACTTAATACCACCTGCTGTAGAACCAGTTCCACCACCAATCCACATCAATAAGACCATCGCTAAAACACCAAATTGATTCCAATTACTGAAAGTATCTAAAGAGAATCCTGTAGTTGAAATAGCAGATACTACTTCAAAGAACCCTCGTCTAACTGTAGCAGGCAGACTTGTATATAAGCCACTTAAAGAAAAATAACTGACAATTGGAGTAAAGATAGCGATAATGAATAATAGCAGTCTAATCTCACCATTCTTAAAAAAGACCTTAAACTTCCCTTTTAACAATGCAAAGTGGGTAGCAAAATTAATCGTTCCAAATATCATTAATAGCCAAGTTACCATCTCTATTGGCAAGCTATTCCAATGACCGATACTATCAGCCTTAGTTGAGAACCCACCTGTAGATAAAGCAGGAATAGCATGATTAATTGCATCAAAGACTCCCATTCCCGCTATCACATAAAGAATAGTCCCTCCAATAATATACCCTAAGTAAATATACATAATAGCCTTAGTCGATTTCTTAACATGAGGTAATAGTTGGTCACTTCTACCCTCCGCATTATATAATCCAAAGCCATAAGGATGCAAAACAGAAGATAACATTACTACTATTAATCCTACCCCTCCAAAGAACTGCATAATACTTCTCCACATCAAGAAGACATGAGAAGCCTTAGTTACATCAACTACCGATAACCCTGTCGTTGTCCAACCACTAGTAGCCTCAAAGATAGCTTGAGTGAAGTTCAGCTCCCCTGTAATCATAAAAGGTATAGCAGAGGCTATAATAGCTACAATCCAAGAGATTAGAACTATAATTCCTCCTTCCTTTAAGGAAAGGGTAACGTCATCCTTAACAGAGGTTAACTTCCACAGTAAAAACCCTATCCAAAAAAAGATAGCAGCTGGAGTTAAAAAAGCCTCTATATAAATTACCTCTTCTGGGTAAAAAGGTAAGACCAGCAGTGGTAGTAATAAAAATCCACCAATTGCCATCGTTAACATTCCGATATACTTTATTATTAACTTGTATCGTTCTCTAATAATATTCTTATATCTCATCTTAAATTCCTCCGCTCCTTACTCACCAGATAATGCAGCAAAGGCCTCTCCTTGATTCTCTGGCAGAGTAATAATTAATACCTTATCTCCCTCTGATAGCTGAGTATCACCTTTAGGAATAACGACTTCCTCTCCTCTAATAATACAGCCAAAAACTATATCTCTAGGAAGATTAATCTCCTTTAAAGTTTTACCTAAAACTGGTGAGCTTTTTTGTAAAATAACTTGAGAGATATTGATTCTACCCTCTTCAATCGATAATAAATTATTGACATCAGCTACTTCGACTCTCTGCTCAATCAATATTGAAATCAATTTTGTTGTATTAAAAATAGTCTCTACCCCTAATTCTTTGAATATCTTCTCATTATCTGGATTATTGACCACCGAGAAGGTTTTAGGCACACCAAATTCTTTTTGAGCTAATTGGCAGATAAATAAATTATCAGGGTCATTGCCAGTCAATGACAAGATTGCATCTGCCTTATCAGCCTCTGCTTGCCTTAAGGCATCAGGTTTAGAACCATCACCATTAATCACTAAACAATTAAGCTCGCGAGCTAAGACCTTACAGTACTCATTATCTTTATTTACTATAGAGACTTGATACCCTTTAGCCAAGAAGTTCTTAGCTAAGTAATAAATCACCTTTCCTCCACCAACCATTATAATTCTCATCATAATCTCTCCCTATTATCCAATAATCTCTCTTGTAAATTTATCTACCAATAAATTTGTAGGACTCATTGTAATCACATTTAAATTGTGATAAATAACTTCTTTTTCTGGATCTAAGAGCCTAACCATCACCTTTGGAATCTGATATAATCCACTGGCTATTTGAGCAATCATTGCGTTAACATTATCATTGTCAGTAGTAATTACCACTACATCGGCCTTATCAAATTTAGCCGACTTTAATGTCTCTATTTCAGTAGCATCTCCATTGATTGTAAAGCCTGTAAATTCTGCTGATAATCTATCAAAAGACCCAAACTTCTTATCTATTACCACAACATCTTCTCCTGCTTTAGATAGTTGATTAGCTAGATAAGAACCACTCCTACCACAACCTATAACTACAATATACATAACTATTCACCTTCCTTATCGATTTCCTCACCTAGATTGATACCATCTTTCTGATAATCAAATTGAGTACTTCTCTCTAAATTCTCTTGGGCTGGACGATAAGCTGGGTCTAGAGACAATGCAGCTCTATAATTCTTTTGAGCCTCTGACAGATTATCTTGTAGCTCCATAATTACTCCCATCAAATTAAAGGCTTCTGGTTTAGTAGCATCTAGACCAACTGCTTTCTGTAAATAATCATAACCTTTAGTGAAATCACGCTTACTAATCGCAGATTTAGCATAGCTTAAATAATCTTCATAACTATTCAATTCTTCATCAGATACTGCTAGGTTCTGTCTATCTAATACCTCTTTAACTATCTCTCTAATCTCATTAGGCGCAAAAGGTTTTCTTAAATAATCTACTGCTCCCAGCTTCATAGTCTCTACTGCTGTCTCTATTGTTCCAAAACCAGTAATCATAACGATACTGACATTATTATCCAACTCTTTTAGTCTCTTTAGGACTTCAATTCCATCAATTCCTGGTAACTTCATATCAAGTAATACAAGGTCAAAATTATTATCTTTGAACTTTTCTAATCCATCTTCACCATTGACACCTGTAACCACTTCATATTCTTGGTTCAGGCACTGCTTTAAAGTAATTCTAATATTCTTCTCATCATCAATAATCAGAATCTTCTTTTTATCCATTGTATATCTCCCCTTTTTTAGTTATAGATAAGATGCAATCTTCTCTAACAGCTTATTAGGCTCAACTGGCTTGATAATATAATCATCAGCTCCCAAATCATAAGCCTTCTTAATATCCTCTTCCTCTGCCTTAGCACTCATCATTAATATAGGTATCTGAGCTGTCGACTCATCCTTCTTCAAAGTCTCACAGACTAAGAATCCATTCATCTTAGGAATCTTAATATCTAATAAGATTAAATCCGGCTCCCATTCAAAGGCTGTATCCACAGCATCTACCCCATCAGATACAACTTTAACCTCATACCCTGCATTTGTTAAACATATTTTTAACACAGTTACAATATTCTTACTATCTTCAACTACTAATATTTTATTCAACCTAACCACCTACTTTGGTAATTTAAGAGTAAAGGTAAATCTAGTACCCTCTCCCACTTCACTTTCAACCCAGATTCTACCACCATGGGCTTCAATCATCTCTTTAGAGATAGCTAAACCTAAACCAGAACCAGTATCCTTATCCTTATCTCCTCCTACTCTGACAAATTTATCAAAGATTTTATGCTGATACTCTTTAGGAATTCCCTCTCCTGTATCAGTAACAGAGATATGGACTTTATGCCCCTTCTTCTCAGCTGAAAGCTTAATCTGGTCACCTGAATTAGTATAACGAAGAGCATTACCTATTAGATTAGTAATAACCCAAGTAATCTTATTCAAATCAGCATGAACTGCTAAATTATCTGTTCCTTCTGCTACTAGCTCTACCCCTTTATTTTCTGCTTGGTCAACAAAGGGCTTGATTGATGCCTCAAATATCTTTTCTACTTGTATATTATCAAATTCTAGGTTGATCTCTCCTGACTCTATCTTTGATAAGTCTAATAAGTCATCTACTAAGTTATTTAAACGCTCACAATCCTCTTTGGCTACTTCTAATAGTTCCTTCTGATTATCATTTACTTCACCAATGCTTCCTTCTAAGAGCATGCTGATACCCATATTCATAGATGTCAGAGGAGTTCTAAATTCATGGGAGACCATAGAGACAAATTCTGACTTCATCTCATCAACCTCTTTAAGATGAGTAATATCATCAAGTAAGGTTACTACTAGCTTAGTATCTCCACTTTTATTCTTTACAGGAGTTGTAGTAACCCTAAAATAAAGCTCTTTATTCTTCTGTTCAAACTTAATCACCCTACTATCCTTACCAGACTGCTCTGAACCTGAACTTAAAGTCTCACTAATTAAAGAAAATATCCTCTCCTCTTTAATCGTCTCTAAGAAGTGATTACCTAATACATCCTCTTCCTCAAGCTTAAATAACTTTTCAGCTCGAGGATTAATCAATAAAATCTTATTCTCATCATCAGTCACCAATAAAGGACTAGAGATACTCTTAACTATCCCTTCTGATTTGTTCTTCTCAGCAATTAATTTAGATACATTCATCTCTTCATACTCTCTTAATCTTTGGGTCATACTATTAAACTCTGCTGCCAATTCTCCAATCTCATCTTTAGTATCAATTTCAATTACTTGTTCTAAATCTCCATCAGCCACCTCTTTGACTATCTCAGTTAATCTCTTAGTCGGTCTAATAATCAGATTTGAGATATAAATCCCAAGTACAATAGCTAAAATTACTGCAAGTACAGAAAATACTATTGTAGAATAAATTGCTTGGCTAGCATTATTATTAGCTTTTTGTTGTGATTCTTTCATATGTTCTTGATTAACCATTAACAACTTTCTAGTCTCATTCTTTACCTTCTCAAATTGAGGCATTGATTCCTCAAGATAATAATCTTGTATCTTCTGAATTTGATTTTCATTAGCTAACTGACGTAAATTCCAAAACTTATCTAGATAGGCTTGATAACCTTCATTAATATCTTTGATAATCTTCTCTTCATCAGGAATTGTGATATTATCCTCTGCTCTTGATAAATACTTCATAAACTGCATCTGATTCTCCTGAAATATATCTAAGGCTTTATCTTTTTGTCCAAAGATAAAGATTAACTCTGCACTATCCTGCCTTTCTAGAGATTCTACCATCTTTTCAGCAGCGATAACACTTCGATAATTTTCCACCATAATATCATGTATGGCTTCATTTAAGGTCATAAAATTACTAATAGACCACAGAGCAACACCAATTGTAATCAAGATAATAACTATATACCCTAATAGAATTTTTGTCTTTAGGCTCAAATTTCTAATCATTGCACCACCTCACAAGGCTATTATTGACTAAATGAAATTAATTTATTTTATAATTAAAAAAGGCTATAGCAGGTAGCTATAGCCTTTTAACGTCTATAAAGTATATATCTGATAATGACTATAATATAAATAACCTATGCTATCTACATCAAAACAAAGCACAGAAATATAAATATCTCATTTTCAGATATACTACGGCCTACCCCTTTTCAACACTTACGAGGTTAGCTGTCGGACTCAGATTAAAGGTAACCTTACCATTTGAGTCTTAGCTTTAGTTTAAGATTAAGCAAATTACTTAACCTCAGACTTAAGCCTGAACTCAATAATGGATTCGCCCCAAAAGAAAGTGGGTCCCCCGCTCCTATATTTGATATAGAATTCAGCGATTAAAGTAGCTATTCAATTTTGTTAATGTTATTATAACCACTAATCTGAATAAATGTCAAGGTAAATCTATCAATATCATACCTTTAAATAATAGCAAAAATGAGATAATAGCAGGAAATTACGACACTTTTTAACTAAGTTTAAGCTTGAGGAAGTCATGAATCACTGTTGTTTTAATTCCTTACTTAGACTTAGCCTTAAGCTATCATAATATATCTATAAAAAATACCAATCATATTAAAATACAACTACTATAGCTAACTAATAAATAAAAATCCCTAGAGCTTATTGGCCTAGGGATTTTAACAATTATATATTCTCTTTAGCTAAGTTAACTAATTCTACGAAGGAATCATTATCATGGATAGCTAATTCAGATAACATCTTTCTGTTAATATCAACATTAGCTTGCTTTAAACCATAGATAAATTTGCTGTAAGAAAGTCCGTGTGGTCTTACACCAGCATTGATTCTTGTAATCCATAATCTTCTGAAGTTTCTCTTCTTCTGCTTTCTATCTCTATAAGCATAGTTTAAAGATTTTAATACCTGCTCAGTAGCTGGTACGTATAATTTACTTTTAGAACCAAAGTAGCCTTTAGCTAACTTTAATATCTTCTTTCTTCTTTTTCTTCTTCTATTACCTCGTGTAACTCGTGGCATTATATTTCCTCCTTAATCTTTCTCTCTATTCGTATGGTAATGCTCTTGCAATTCTCTTTTCATCTGCTTTAGCTGCTACTTCACCTTTTCTGAAGTTTCTTTTTCTCTTAGAACTTTTTTTAGTCATGATGTGCTGAGCAAAAGCTTTAGTTTTCTTAAATTTACCTGTTCCAGTCTTCTTGAATCTCTTCTTTACTGCTTTTCTTGTCTTCATTTTACCCATATCTATTATTTCCTCCTCTCGGTTATTTGCAACAATCACTAAGAGATTACTTATCAGTTGTTGGAGTAATAAACATTAACATATGTCTACCTTCCATACTTGGTCCACTAGATACTTGACCTAAATCTTTAACCTCTTCTGCAAACCTCTTCATTAAATCATAAGCAATGTCTTTATGTGCGATTTCTCTTCCTCGGAAGCGAATTCTAACCTTAACTTTATCTTTATTTTCTAAGAATCTCTTTGCCATATTGACTTTAACATTGAAGTCATGATCTTCAATCTTAACACTCATTTGGACTTCTTTAACCTTCATGATATTTTGATTCTTTTTAGCCTCTTTAGCTTTTTTAGCTTGCTCATACTTATACTTACCATAATCCATAATCTTACAAACTGGTGGCTTAGCTTGAGGAGCTACCTCTACTAAATCTAAAGTCTTCTCTTCAGCAATACTTAAAGCCTGCTTTAAAGGCATAATTCCTATCTGCTCACCATCATTACCAACAACTCTGATTTCGCGAGCACGAATTCGCTCATTAGTTCTTAAATCCGTACTAATTTTATATGCACCTCCTAAAATTTAAAAAAGAAAAAAGATGACCCCATATGGTCATCCCGCTGACAGATTTAAACATGAAAATACCTTAATATCATAAATTAAAGCACTAATATGTCTAACTCTATTAACCCAAAGACTCTATTCTCTAGGTGAGAAGCGGATGACTTCTGCTTTGTTTTCCTTTAACAGTATACTATATATTAAAAATTGTGTCAAGTGAAATTTATTAAGTTTAGCTCCTACCACTAGTATATAATTGACCTTATTAATATATGAATCAGAGAACAAAAATGTTCTCTGATTCTAAAATCTAACTATTGATTTAAACTTATTCTTTACTCTTATTCTTTATTCTTAATCTCCTCTACAACATCTTCTTTAAACTTATCAATTTTAACAGCACCTATATCACCCTCACGACGGTGTCTAACAGATACTGTCTTATCTTCAACTTCATTATCACCAACAATTAACATATAAGGAACCTGTTGAACCTGTGCTTCTCTAATCTTGTATCCAACCTTCTCTTGACGGTCATCAACTTCAACTCTAACTCCCTCTTTAGCCAATTGATCTTTAACCCGATATGCATAATCAATATGATTATCTGTAATAGGAATAATTTGAACCTGTACTGGTGCTAACCAAGTTGGAAAAGCCCCTGCATAGTGCTCAATTAGAATTCCCATAAAACGTTCTAAACTTCCTAAAATGGCACGGTGAATCATAACAGGTCTATGTTCTTCACCATCACTACCAACATAACTTAAATCAAATCTCTCTGGCATTTGAAAATCAAGCTGAATAGTTCCACATTGCCAAGTACGTCCTAAACAATCTTCTAAATGGAAATCAATCTTTGGACCATAGAAAGCTCCATCTCCAGGATTTAGTTTATAATTTAAATCATTATCCTTAATTACTTCTTCTAGAGCCGATTCTGCTCTTTCCCATAATTCATCAGACCCCATTGCTTTTTCTGGTTTAGTACTTAACTCTACCTTATACTTAAAACCAAAAGCACTATAAATCCTATCAACTAACTTAATAACTCCTGTTAATTCATCTTTAATTTGATCAGGTAAGCAGAAGATATGAGCATCATCTTGAGTAAAGTTTCTAACTCTCATCAATCCATGTAAAGCTCCTGATAATTCATGGCGGTGAACTAATCCTAACTCTGCCATTCTGATTGGTAATTCTCGATAACTATGTTTTTTATGCTTATAGACCAAAATACCACCAGGACAGTTCATTGGCTTAACAGCATAATCTCCATCATCAATCTTAGTAAAGTACATATCATCTCGATAGTGATCCCAGTGTCCAGATTGCTGCCATAAACTCTGATTTAAGATGATTGGAGTTTTAATCTCTGCATATCCAGCCTTACGATGCTCTTCCTTCCAAAAATTAACTAATTGATTTCTCAAAACCATACCTTTTGGATGGAAGAACGGGAATCCAGGCCCCTCTTCTTGTAGACTAAATAAGTCTAACTCTCTTCCTAACTTTCTATGATCACGTTGCTTGGCTTCTTCTAGTCTCTCTAAATGCTCTTCTAACTCATCCTTCTTATAAAAAGCAGTTGCATAGACTCTCTGTAGCATCTTATTATTCTCATCGCCCCGCCAATAAGCACCAGCTACATTTAGTAATTTAAAAGCATTATTCTTAAGCTTACCTGTTGATGGCAAATGAGGTCCACGGCATAAGTCTGTAAATTCACCTTGAGTATATAAAGTTACAGTCTCATCATCTAGGTCTTCAATCAACTCTACCTTGTAATCTTCGCCTAGCTCCTTCATCACCTTAATTGCTTCTTCTTTAGAGACTACTTTTCGTTCAATCTCATTCTTTTCATTGATAATCTTCTTCATCTCTTTTTCAATCTTATCAAAATCATCTTCCGATAATCTCTCTTCCATATCAAAGTCATAATAGAAACCATCAGCAATTGTAGGTCCTATTGCCAACTTAACATCTTTATATAAGCTCTTTACCGCTTGAGCCAAAACATGAGCAGCAGTATGACGATAAACCTCTAATCCTTCATCAGACCCAAGAGTAATCAGCTCTAAATCTACATCCTCTTCTATTTTATAAGATATATCAACAGCCTCTCCATTGATCTTTCCTGCTATCGAAGCCCTTCCTAGTCGAGAACCAATATCAAAGGCAACATCCTTGACTGTAGTTCCTTGTTCATACCCCCGACTTGAACCATCTGGTAAAGTAACTTTTACTTGACTCATTTTTATTCCTCCTTATATATTAGTTGTATTAAAATGATACTTAAAATAGCTAATAAGACATTGTTGGT
>Ga0163224_100110_pt1 | contig 13076 bp, 11 predicted proteins | sample MSEWel2016_03_03_FD_113141 | JGI IMG/M metagenome (GOLD analysis project Ga0163224, IMG submission 113141) | Subsurface microbial communities from deep shales in West Virginia, USA - MSEEL Well Study Marcellus 5H_2016_03_03 ... | reverse complement strand
GGTGATTTGAGGCTGATTGCAGTGGTAATGGGAACTGATAGTCCTAGTGCTAGAGTAGATGAGACTGCTAAATTATTAAACTATGGGTTTAGAGCCTTTACTAAGGCTATTTTAATCAATTCTGGGATTGAAGTCTCTACAGTAGAGGTCAAGAAAGGAAAAGAATTAGAAGTTCCAGTTGAAACTGCTCAAAGTTTCTCAGCTATGATTGAACGAGGAACTAAAGAGTTGGTTGAGCAGGAAGTTGAGATTACTAAAGAGCTTGAAGCACCAGTTAAGAAGGGTGAGCAGGTTGGAAAGTTAATCTTTAAGAAGGATGATAGAGTTTTAGGAAAGGTTGATTTAGTAGTTGCTAAGGATGTTGAGAGGGCTGGATTCTTTACTTTGATTTGGCGATGGATAGTTGATTTTGTAATGGGGTTTTTTGAGAAGTAAAAATTAATTTTAAAATAGGGTAAGTTCTCAATTGAGAATTTACCCTATTTTCATATTTTAATTGAGTTTTAATGGGTATATTGCGACACTTTTTGAGTTTAAGTATAAGATTAAGTATAAGTCTAAGGATAGTTTAAGCAATGTTTTTATGATTTACTCAAACTTAATCTTAGCCTTATACTTAGTTGCAAAGTGTCGTAATATCTCTCTATTATACCAAATTCTATATTATTAAAAGATATTAATCATCAATTGCTCTGAGGTTGACTCAATAACTTGGGAGCAAAATAATCAATCCCAATAGCTCCAAGAGGTGCAGTTAAGATAATTGACATTACTGCTAAAGCTAAGATTAACTCTCCATTAGGCACTCCATTAGCTAAGGGGACAGCTCCGATAGCAGCCTGTACCGTTGCTTTGGGGATATAAGCAATTACACAAAAAACCCTCTCTTTGAAATTAAGGTAACTATTAGTTGTTGAAATTAACACACCTATACTTCTAGCAATCAATCCAAGGAATATCAATAAGATGCCTAGCCAGCCTGCATGCAAGGCTACTTGCACCTTAACAGTTGCTCCGATTAAGACAAATAAGAATATCTTAGCAGGAATCCATAATTTATTTAAAGCCAAAGATAAGTTAGTAGCCACCTCTTTGTTCTTCTCCAACAACCAATATCCAATAGTCATCAGTCCTAATAGACTGGCTACTCCTAAGTAATCTCCTAAAATTGTAGTAAAGATTGCTACAACCATTAAGATGATAGTTTGGTAGCTCAGGTTGAGTTTATTATACCTTCTAAAGAATTTTTCTAAAAGATAGCCAATAATTAATCCTAAGAGAACTCCTCCAATAATTTTAATAGGGATCTCTGTTAAGATGCTAAAGATTTGAACTTCACCACTTTTAAATAATCCTAAGAAGATACTGAAGATTGTGATAGCAAAGACATCATCAATAGAAGCTCCTGCTAAGACTAGAGTTGGTACCTCCTTATCCTTTCCTAGCTTCTTCTCTATTAACTGTAGCATTGATGGTACAATCACAGCTGGTGAGACAGCAGCAATGATAAAGGCCAACATTCCTGCAGACTGCCAATTTAGCTTAAAGATATGGGTAGCTATTAAGAAGATGGCAGCTCCTTCTAATAATCCAGGGATGAAACTAAGCTTAAAGGCGGTTTTACCAATCTTCTTTAAGGTCTCCTTACTGATTCCTAATCCTGCTCTAAGCAGAATAATAATCAAGGCTAATTCTCTAATCTCCTGAGAGATACCCATTAATTCTTGACTTAACAATCCATAGCCTGATGGCCCTAAGATGATTCCTGCCAATAACATTCCTAACAAACTAGGTAGATTTAATCTTTCAAAGATGAATCCTAAAATTAGTCCAACAATTAAAATTAAAGCAATACTCAATAACATTTTATTCCTCCTTAAATTAGTAATTAGTGATGAGTAGCATAATAATATCAGCCATTGTATAGAAATAAATGGAAAATAAAAATAGCTTCTACTCCCTAAGAAGTAGAAGCTATTAGCCTAAAAGACGGTTTTGATATATCTAGATTATCAAGGTGAGCCTCATCACCAATTTTATGTAATTTATGTTGCTATTATATTTACTTTTCTTAGCAAAGTCAAGGGCAGATTGAATAGAAGTGAAATTAAGATGAGATAATATCTTTATAAAGGGGAGGAATAAAATGATGATGAAATTATTAAAAAGGAGTATCATCTTGCTTGCTATAGTAATTTTAACAGGATGTGGTCAACAAGGAACTCAGGGAGAAGAGCCTACAATTCAAGTTAAGTTGGTTGATGGTCAGATAAATAAGATAAATATAGAAGAATATGTAGCAGGAGTAGTTGCAGGGGAGATGAAGAAGGGGTGGCCCAAAAATGCCTATGCAGCCCAAGCTATTATTGCTAGAACCTTTACCCTAAAACGTCTAGAGGAGAATGGAAATAATACAATCAGTGCTAGACATGAAGAGGCTCAAGCATATCGACCAGAGAATATTAGCTCTGAAATTAGAGAGGCTGTTAAGATGACTAGAGGGGAAGTAGCTACTTATCAAGATAAATATATTCAGGGCTGGTTTCATTCAAGTGCAGGGGGGCAGACTACCAGTGCTAAAGTAGGACTGGCTTATAAAGAAGCAGAGCCACCTTATGTACAAAGTGTTGAATCTCCCGATGATGCAGCTCCTAGAGATATTCAAAATTGGCAAGTTAGTATTGGAAGAGAAGAGATAGCAGTGGCTTTAGAAAAAGCAGGAGAGAGAATGACACAGATAAAGGATATTAAAGTTCTCAAAAGGGACAGCACAGGGAGAATAATTCAAATAGCAGTTATACATGACCAAGGGAGTAAAGAGTTGCAGGGAGCAGAGTTTAGAACTTTAATCGGTCCTGATAAATTAAAGTCTACACTAATCAAATCTATTGAAAAATCTGGAGATAAGTTTATTTTTACCGGCAGTGGTTATGGGCATGGAGTGGGGATGAGCCAATGGGGAGCCTATAAGTTGGCCAAAGAAGGTAAGACACCTGAAGAGATAGTCAATTACTACTTTAAAGATGTTAAGATAGTAAAGAAATGGGACTGATTATTTTGATTATCTAAAAGAGGAATTAAAATATAGATTATCGAATAATTAATAAGGATTGATTCTTCTTTTGTACTATTACCTAAAAAAGGAGGAGAGCTCCAATGACTGCTTCAGCAATTGGAATGCTTATCTTTGGTTCTGTAGTTCTTTATGGCGGATTAGGGTATTGTATTTATAGGTTCATCAAAGGAGAAAGAGAAAGAAGTTAATGATTAGTTTATATCAGTAATTGGATTAGTCCAGTTACTGATTTTTTATTATTTGGTGAAATATTTAATTAGCAATAAAATTAGAGGGAGAGATTAGAACTTATAGAAGAGTATACATAGATAATTAGTCAAAATATGAAAATTCTTTAACAAGGAGGTAGAGAGATGATTTATAAAGTATGTGAGAATACAGTGGTGTTACGCTTAGAAAAAGGTGAAGAGATTCTTAGTTCAATTAAGAAGGTCTGTGAAGCTGAAGATATTAAATTGGGAACTATTTCAGGCTTAGGAGCTGTTGACTATCTTTCTGTGGGGCTATATAAGACTAAGGAGAAGGAGTATATTTCTAATGTTTATCAGGGAGAGTTTGAAATTTCAAGTCTAATTGGAAATGTGACAACTAAAAATTCTAAAGTTTATCTACACATTCATGCTACCTTTTCAGATGTAAAGAATAAAGTTGTAGGAGGACACTTAAATAAAGCTATAGTCAGTGCAACTGCTGAGATATTTATTCTTAAGGTAAAGGGTACTGTTGAGCGAGAACTTGATGATACAATTGGATTAAATCTAATGAAATTTCAGGTTAAAAAGATCCAGAGTCAATAATATGGATTCTGCTTCTTTTTTAACAGATTAAGAATAGATTAATATACTGATCTCATAAGATATCTTAGCCAATAAGATTATAATAAGGTAAGGTGGTTAAAATGAGAGAGGATATTTTAGTTATTTTAGGTAGTTTATTAGCTACAGCAGGTATTGTTACAGTTTTAGCATTTATTTATTAACTAAGATAAAAGGGTTGTCCCAATTGGGGCGACCCTTTTATCTTAAGATCTTAGATTTATATAAAAAGAGGTTTCTTAAGTTTATAGATGAATATTGTAAAATAATAATAAAAAATAAAGTTGTTTTAGAATATATCTCTTTAAAGGAGGAGAAATATGAGATTAAATCGTTCTTTGGCACAAAAGATTGTAGAAAATACTGTACATGTATTGGGCAGGAATATCAATATTATGAATCATCAAGGGATAATAATAGGTAGTGGTGACTTAAATCGAATCGATACCTTTCATGAGATAGCATATGAGGTAATTAGAACTGAAGCTCCTTTTATTATTAAAAGAGAGGAGATTGATAAATTTAAAGGGGTGAAGGAAGGGATAAATCTACCAATAATATTTCATGATTCAATAATTGGGGTAGTAGGAATAACTGGAAGAATAGAAGAGGTCTCTGGTTATGGGCAGATCGTTAAAAACATGGTAGAGTTAATCCTAGAACAGGAATTTTTGCGCCAAGAGATAGAACTTAATAATAGAGCTTTGGAGAATTTTTATCAGCAGTTAATTACTAATAATATTCTAGATAGAGAGTCATTAAAGGATCGGATTAAATTATTTAAGATTAATCCTAACTTGGATAGAGTCGTGTTTTTGATCAGCTTTAAAAGTTTTGACAATCAATTAGTAACTAATGCAATTAATAAACTTAATAATCTCTCCTGTATAAATAATGAGGATATCTTCTTAATGTGGGGAGATAACCTTGTCTTAATTAAGGCTCTAAACTTCAAAGGTACCGAACTACAGAACAATCAAATTTTAAACTTGGCTAAGACTTTGGAATTTCAAATCAAGAAGTTCATTTCAGCTCCAATAATTGGTATTGGGCGAATTGTACATGACTTAAGTAAGCTTCATCTCTCCTATGAAGAGGCTAAATTCTCCTTAGAAATTGGCAACAAGGTCTATCGAGCCAAGGATAAAGAGAAGAGAATTTTTTATATTAATAACTTAGGTTGTGACTATATCCTACCTTTTATAGATTATTCTCATGCAGAGTATTATCTCCACAATCTATTTGATAGAGATATTGAGAGGGTATTCTCTGAAACCGATATAGGTGATATTATTGAGTCTTTAGTTGATAATAATTTAAATATCAGCAAGGCAGCAGAAGAGCTGTATATCCATCGCAATACCCTGTTATATAGAATAAAGAAGATTGAAAAGGATACTGGACTGAATATTAAGAATTCAAAGGACTTATTTACCTTATTGTTGGCTTATCACCTTTATCTCTTTAATAAATAATGCTTTAGTGCAAGTTGCACAAAAAAGGCCTATTTATTTTTGTTTAATTGTGATATTTTAGACATTGTTTAGATGGAGAAACTATAGTAAACTTATATTAGTAAGTGAAATTTAACACAATTTTATAATTTTCTTAATATTCAATCAAGATATAATTTATCTAATTGCTTACTCTAATGTGCAGTTAGTACAATTAAATACAAGGCCATAATAATAACCAATAATAAGCTAATAAGAGCCTACTATTTAGACATTGAAGGAATCTATGTCTATTAGTGGCTCTTTATTTTTGAATAATCAGTTAAATTATAACTATATTGTTGTATAATGAAAATTTTAAAATTGAGATAGATTAGCTATCTTTAATTTTGATAACAACTTAATTAAGTATAATCTGCAAAGAGCTATAAGAACTTAATTAATATAAGATATATAAGCTTGATAGATTTAAGAGATTATAAAGCGGCCAATAATCCAAAATAGACACAAGTAGATATGGGAATATAAGAGGATTATTGGCTGTAAAGATTGGAGGGCTGATACTTTAAATTAAAGAGGTCCTATGGGGAAAGATAGTACTTTTATAACTATTAATTAAAATCATAAGGGAGGCTTATTAAATGAACAAGAAATCGTTAGTTATTTTATCATTAGCAATGGTTGCTACTTTAATATTTGCTGGTATGGCTAATGCTTGGTGGATATTTGGTGATGAAAGCAAAAAAGAGGGTGGATCAACTTATCCATCTAAACCAATTCAGATAATTGTACCTGCTGGACCAGGTGGAGATACTGATACTAATGCTAGAACAATTGCTAAGTATCTTGATGATACTTTAGGGGCTAATATCGCTGTTGTTAATATGGAGGGAGCTGGAAGTACTATCGCATCTCAACATGTTAAAAATTCTAAACCAGATGGACATACAGTAATGTTCTTTCACAGTTCTCTTTATTTAGCTAAAATCTTTGGAGTAGCAGAATATGATTTTGAAGCCTTTAAACAAGGACCAATGGTTACTTTAGAGCCAAGTAATACCTTCTTAATCAAAGGAGATGACCCTAGATTCAGCAATCTAGACGAATTAGTTGCTTATGGCAAGAAACATCCAGGTGAACTAACAATTGGTATTGAAACTGGTGGAATGTCTCATATGGTAAGCTTAGCTTTTGCTGATGCAGTTGGTGTAGAGTTTAATTTCGCTGATGTAGGTGGACAATCAGCTAAGAATGCTGCTTTATTAGGTGGTCATGTTGATTTAATTTATGGTATTGTATCTCCTGTGTTATCTTATATTAAGAGTGGTGATATGATCTCTTTAGGAATTACTGCAGAAGAGAGACAAGAGGCTTATGACTTTATTCCAACCTTTATTGAACAAGGTTATAAACTTAATATTGGTAAACCATATTACTTCTTATTCCCTAAAGATACTCCACAAGAGATAGTTGATACTTTTACCGCAGCTGTTAAGGAAGCTACAGAAGAACAAGGCTATAAAGATGACTTAGCTAAAGTTAAATTAAAGCCTAACTATAAGGATCCTGAAGAAGCAAGATCGTTTATAACTCATCAAAGGGATTACTTCCAAATGCTATATAACAAGTTAGCATTTTAATTATGAATTAAGTCTATTATACTATAAAAAGATAAATTAAAATGTTCTAAAATTACATGTTTAAAATTCTAAGGAAGAGAAATTTCTCTTCCTTAGTTATAAATCATCTATTATTAAAGTAAAAAATCTATTTCTAAATATAATCTATTTTGATGATAAAACTTAAGACAATCAGGATAGGAGGTAAAAGATGGCTAAAAAGAGGATTGGATTTGGAATCTTTCTGATATTGTTCTGTACTATAGCTTATATTATGACCTATTCAATTCCACAAAGAGTACAGATGGAAGTTTCAGCTGCATTCTTTCCTAGAGTAGTTTTGATAGCTTTAGCAGTATCTGCTCTTTTAGTAATTATAGGTGGCTTGAAGGAATATCGCCTTGAAAAAGCTCAAATGAAAAAAGAAGAGAAGGGAGAATTTCATTATAAATTATTGGTTCTTTCTCTGATAAATTGTCTAGGTTATGGCATATTATTAAAACCATTAGGTTTTGTCTTTACATCAAGCGTATTTCTAATCTTACAGATGTGGCTTATGACAGCTGATATAACCAAAAAAATCTTTATTAGAAACACTATTCTTTCAATTACTGTGGTTGTAGCACTTTATGTTCTTTTCACTACAGTATTTTATGTACCTTTACCATAATATAAGTAAAAATTTTATGTACTAATTATTTATTCTATAAGGAGGTAGACACAGTGGGAATGTTTTTAACAGGGCTTTTAGCTGTATTAAATATTAAGACCCTTATTTTAATGATTATAGGTGTAGCTGTGGGAATTATTTTTGGCTCTGTACCAGGTATGACTGCAACTATGGCTGTAGCATTATTTATTCCTGTTACTTTTTCTATGGATACAATCCCAGGAATGGCTGTTATGATTGCCCTTTATGTAGGTGGTATCAGTGGAGGTCTAATCCCTGCTATATTACTTAATATGCCTGGAACCCCTTCATCAATTGCTACAACCTTTGATGGTTATCCTTTAACTCAACAGGGTAAAGGGGGTAAGGCTCTTGGTACTGCAGTAGTTGTATCCTTTTTTGGTGGAGTTATCAGTTTCTTAATCTTAAGTTTTGCTTCTCCTTTATTGGCGAAAATAGCCCTTAAGTTCGGTCCTTTTGAGTATTTTTCTTTAATGCTCTTTGCTTTAACGATTATAGCTACAGTAACTAGAGGCTCCTTTATTATGGGGATTGTTAGTGGATTAATAGGAATGGTATTTACCTTTGTTGGTATGGCACCTGTAGATGGTGTAGATCGCTTTACCTTTGGCTTATATCAATTAAAGGGTGGATTTAGTTTACTTCCAGTATTGATTGGTTTATTTGCTGTTTCAGAGATATTTAAGGCAGCAGAGTCAGGCTTTAAAGAAGAAATTCAAGAAGTACCTGAAGTTAGTGGTTTCGGAATGACCTTCCAAGAGATAAAAGAACAGGCTGTTAATATTTTTAGATCAGGGGTTGTAGGAACTATAGTTGGGATTTTACCAGGTATTGGTGGAAGTACTGCTTCTATCTTATCCTATAGTCAAGCTAAAAAGGCTTCTAAGACACCTGAAAAGTTTGGTACGGGAATTGTTGATGGATTGATTGCTAGTGAGGCTGCAAATAATGGTTTAACTGGTGGAGCTTTAGTTCCGTTACTGGCTTTAGGTATTCCAGGTGATAGTACAACAGCTGTATTGCTTGGTGCCTTAATGATTCAAGGTGTGCAACCTGGACCGTTATTATTTAGATCGAATCCAGATGTTATCTATGGAATCTTTGGTGCGTTATTAATTGCAAATGTTATTATGTTACTTATTGAGTTCTTTGGAATTAAGATATTTATCAATATTCTTAAAGTTCCTAAGAGTATCTTATTACCGATAGTATTTATTACTTGTGCTCTTGGAGCCTTTGCTGTTAATAATACCTTATTTGATGTTTGGGTAGTAATTATCTTTGGTATTCTTGGTTATGTACTATCTAAATTTGGAATACAGCTAGCACCATTAATCATTGGATTTATCTTAGGACCAATGGCTGAAGGTAACTTAAGAAGAGCTTTAATGTTAAGTTCAGGTAGTATTACACCGATGTTTACAAAGCCAATTTCATTATTATTTGTAGTAGCAACAGTTATTTCAGTAGGCTCTGTAATCTATAAAAGCTTTAAGAATAAAAACAAGGAAGAATCAAACATTTTAGCATAAAAGAAGATAATGTTAGGAGTGTGAAATATGGGAAAAATACCTGAGATAGTTGAAATGCAAGTCTTTCCTGTAGCAGGAAGAGATAGTATGTTATTAAATTTAAGTGGAGCTCATGGACCTTATTTTACTAGAAATATTGTTATTTTAAAAGATAGTTCAGGAAATACCGGAGTTGGAGAAGTTCCAGGTGGAGAGAAGATTACAAAAACTTTAGAAAAGGCTAAAGAGTATGTTATAGGTACAAGTATAGGTGCTTATAAGAATACTTTAAAAACAGTTCGAGAAAAATTTGATAATCCTAATGATGTAAGGGGATTACAAACCTTTGATCTTAGAACAACAGTACATGTGGTAACAGCTATAGAAGCAGCACTTTTAGATCTTTTAGGAAAGCATTTGGATGTACCAGTTGCTGCTTTATTAGGAGATGGACAGGTCAGAGATAAGGCTCTTATGTTAGGGTATCTTTTCTTTATAGGAGATCCTGATAAGACAGATATGCCTTATTTAAGAGAACAAGATTCTGATTGCGAATGGTATAGAGTTCGTAGAGAAGAAGCCCTTACTCCTGAAGCTGTAGTAAAGTTAGCTGAAGCATCAAAGGAGAAATATGGATTTAATGATTTCAAATTAAAGGGTGGAGTATTAGCACCTATGGAAGAAGCAGAAGCTGTAAGAGCATTAAAAGATAGATTTCCTGATGCAAGAATTACTTTAGACCCAAATGGTGGCTGGATGCTAGATGAAGCAGTAGAAGTAGCAAATAGCTTAAAAGATGTGTTAACATACTGTGAAGATCCATGTGGAGCAGAAGGAAGATTCTCAGGAAGAGAGATCATGACTGAATTTAAAAAGAAAACAGGTTTTCCTACAGCTACAAACATGATTGCAACAGACTGGAGAGAGATGGCTCATACTATAGCTCTTAATTCTGTAGATATACCTTTAGCAGATCCTCATTTTTGGACTATGGCAGGATCAGTTAGAGTAGGACAGATGTGTAATGACTTTGGTCTTACATGGGGATCTCACTCAAACAACCACTTTGATATCTCATTAGCTATGTTCACTCATGTAGCTTGTGCAGTACCTGGAGATGTAACAGCTATAGATACTCACTGGATCTGGCAAGAAGGAACAGAAAGACTTACTATTGATCCTCTAAATATTGAAGATGGATATGTAGCAATCCCTGATAGACCAGGTCTAGGAATAGAGATAGATATGGAGCAGGTTAAAAAGGCCCATGAATTATATGTAAAAGAGAACTTAGGTGCTCGTGATGACTCTATAGGAATGCAGTACTTAATTCCTGGCTGGGAGTTTAATAATAAAAGACCTTGTCTAACTTGTGAACCAAAGGAAGATAAATAAGGTTTATTTAGGATAGATAATAGTAAAGATAACTAGGGAGGTGAATTAATGAAGATACTCATAGCCCCAGATTCATTTAAAGGAAGTTTGACTGCATTAGAAGTTGCAGAGAATATCGAAAAAGGGATTTTAAGGATTCTACCAGATGCAGAGGTTTTGAAAGTACCGATGGCTGATGGTGGAGAAGGTACTTTACAGTCATTAGTTGATGCTAACCAAGGAGAGGTTATAGAAAAAGAGGTAGTTGGTCCTCTTGGTGATAAAGTAGAAGGTTATTTTGGCTATCTAGTAAAGGATAATACAGGAGTTGTAGAGATGGCAGTTGCTTCTGGCTTACCACTTATCTCAGAGCAAGATCTCAACCCAATGAAAACTACTACCTATGGGACCGGTGAGTTGATCAAAGCTGCTCTAGATAAGGGTGTAAAAGAGCTAATCATTGGGATTGGTGGTAGTGCAACTAATGATGGTGGGGTTGGAATGGCTCAAGCATTAGGGGTCAAATTCTTAGATAGTAGTGGTGAAGAGATTGGGTTTGGTGGAGGAGAATTAGATAAGATTGAGTCAATTGATATGAGTGGACTAGACCCTAGGATCAAGGATGTAAAGATTAGAGTTGCATGTGATGTAACAAATTGCCTTTATGGTCCAGAGGGTGCTGCCCACATTTATGGTCCTCAAAAGGGTGCAACCCCGGAGATGATTAAAATTTTGGATGATAATCTACGCCATTTGGCTGAAGTTGTAAAAAGAGACCTTGCTAAGGATGTACAGAGTATAGTGGGTGGGGGAGCAGCTGGAGGTTTAGGGGCAGGACTAGTCGCCTTCTTAGATGCAAAGCTTGAAACTGGAGTTGATATTATCTTAGATGCTACTAACTTGGCTGCTAAGATGAAAGGTGTAGATTTAGTTATCACAGGTGAAGGTAGGTTAGATAGTCAGACAGTTAATGGCAAGACTCCAATTGGTGTTGCTAAGAAGGCAAAGGAATTTGGTTTACCTGTCATAGCTATCTCAGCTATCTTTGGAGATGGTGTAGAGAAGGTACTTGGTGAAGGAATAGATGCTGTCTTTAATATGTATCAAGATCCATCTGTCTCTATGGAAGATCAACCTACAGAAGAGTGGCTACAGTTTATAGCTGAACAGATAATGAGAGCTTTAAAAATAGAGACATCAGCACCTGATATGGGGATAGCTTTTGAATATATAAGCTAAAATAATAATTAAACCCTTGGAAATAAAGATTTAGGATTAATACTATTTATAAATCATTTTAAAAGGGAATGATTAAATAGATACCAAGATTAAGGATGTGGTGAAATGGATTTTGAGATTAAAGGAATTATCCCTGCCATGGTCACACCTATGGATAAGGAAGGGAATTTAAATAAAGCTGCTTTAAGAAAGCTGACTAATCACCTAATAGATGGTGGCGTTCATGGATTATTTCCAGTAGGAAGTACAGGTGAATATTATGGGTTGACTCTAGATCAAAAAAGGGAAGCTCTTGAAATTGTTATAGAAGAGGCTAATGGTAGATTACCTATTTATGCTGCTACAGGAATGATTACTACTAAAGAGACTATTCAGGTAACACAGATGGCAGAGGATGCAGGAGCAGATGCAGTTTCAGTTCTAACACCGATGTTTATTAGACCTAGTGAGAATGAGCTTTATAATCATTATAAGGCAGTTGCTGAAAGTGTAGATATTCCTGTATTATTGTACAATAACCCTGCTAGAACTGGTGTTAATGTCAGTGCTGACTTAATGGAGAAACTAAGTCAGATAGATAACATAGTTGGAATCAAGGATACTAGTGGTAATATGACTCTAACAGGAGAGTTTATTAGAAGAACACCTGATGATTTTACTGTTTTAGCTGGTTCAGATACTTTAATCTTAAGTACATTAGTTTATGGAGGAAAGGGTGCAATCAGTTCAACATCTAATATAGCACCAGAGTTGATCGTTAGAATCTATGAGGAGTATATTCAAGGAAATATAGAAGAGGCTCGTAAAGCACAGTTTGAATTGGCTCCACTTCGCTTAGCCTTTAGTCTAGGAACCTTCCCTGTAATTATGAAAGAAGGATTAAAGCTAATGGGAATTGATGCTGGTGATACTTTAGCACCTGTAGAGTCAATTGGTGAAGAAGAAAGAGCTAAGTTAAAGGGTATCTTAGATAATTTAGGTCTTATTTAAATTATTTATAAATTTACTAAATCAAACTAAAAGGAGAGATGTACAGTGAAGAAGATTGGATTTATTGGATTAGGAATTATGGGTAAACCTATGGCAAAGAATTTAATGGATGCAGGGCATGAAATGATCGTTCTTGATATTAATCAGGACGTTTTAAAGGAAATGAAAGAGTATGGAGCAGAGGTAGCAGCTACTCCTAAAGAGATCGCAGAAAATAGTGAGGTTATTATTACAATGCTTCCTAACTCTCCTCATGTTAAAGCAGTAGTTTTAGGAGAGAATGGAGTAATTGAGGGAGTTAAAGAGG
>Ga0163224_100106_pt1 | contig 13326 bp, 15 predicted proteins | sample MSEWel2016_03_03_FD_113141 | JGI IMG/M metagenome (GOLD analysis project Ga0163224, IMG submission 113141) | Subsurface microbial communities from deep shales in West Virginia, USA - MSEEL Well Study Marcellus 5H_2016_03_03 ... | reverse complement strand
TCAGACTCTTCAGATTTTATCTCACGATAAACACCCTGTCACTGTTGGTTTCACACACCGATACGACCAAAACAGCATAGGTAAGACTTTCACTTACTATCTCTATAATTTACAAGACACACAAAAGAAAATGACCGGATTTAATCCGGTCATTTTGATAGTTAATTTATTAGTAGGCTTGTACTTGTGATGACGATGGGAAAATCCACCATGTAAAACTATCATCATTACTATAAGCTGTTATATCTCTATAATATAATTGAGTAGTACTGCTATCGGTACGAGCAATACACTCATCTCCACCGGTTACTGTGACACCATCAAGATAGATTGTAGCTGTAAAGGTTGTCCCCCCACACTGACGAATCAGTTTACCAAAGTTACTAGCTGTAAAACCTTGGACTGTGAAAGTAGAAGCAGCATTTATCTGGAATACCTTATCACTAGCATTATAGGCTGCACCACCAGAAATAACTACATTACCACTTTCTTTAACAGTTAACGCATCTTCTCCAACATCTTCCCAGACTACATTCATCACAGTTACATCACCATAAGTATGCACACCATCACAACCTGGTGCACCAATACGAACATTCTTCAAAGTTGCTCCATCTTCTAATCTAAATATAGGATCTTGGTCTTCAGCTTGACTACCATCACCCATACCTTGAGCAACTATAGTAGCTCCTCCACCATCATAAGTTTCTCCAGCTTCAACCACAATTGTTTCAGTAATAGTAATTGTTCCACCACCATTACTAGAAGCTGGTTGTATTGCAAACAATTGATTATCTGCAGTATAATTATCCCATTGGATAACATTAGCACCATCATCAGTAGAGAGATCAAGAACATCTAATACCTTTCCACTCAATCTACTAGTAATAGTGTAATATCCACTGACAGTTTCCTCGATTTTCCACTGTTGTCCTTCTCCACCCCAATATTCCCATTGATCTATATTAGCTCCACTTGCAGTAGACATCTCATAAACATCCAATGCCTTGCCACTGTATTTATTAATTATACTATAGTAACCATTTCCTAAATCGATTATCTGCCATTGCTGATTATCTCCACCCCAATAGTCCCATTGATTTATATTCGCACCGTTCTCTGTTGAAAAATTATAGACCTCTAACCCTTTACCACTATGCCTAGCAATAATACTATAATAATTATCCGAATCAAAAGCATCCACCGACTTAGCAAAACCAACACTGAATAACAAAGTGAACAGAACCAAGAACATAAACGCAAAACTTAACACTCTTTTCTGGGTTAAACTTTTACTCATTGTACTATTTCCTCCTTAATTAATTTGTTTGGATCTCATCCAAATTAAGAGCTGAGGAATTATTTTGAATAATATCTGCCACAAGAATAGTGTCAATCGATTCAATACCATCAGCAGAACATAAGGAAGATAACTAGTATAGATGAATGTCAAAAATATTATTTTTAAAATTTTAGAAGTGTCAGTAGTATAGGATATCGTTTTCCACTAATCCAGTCTAAAGTGCTCGATAATAAATTACTGTAATCACCATATAAATCGAAGTATAGCTATTATCACTGTAAGTAGCTCAAGCTACAACTTCTTAATTTGGTAATAAGATCTTTATAACATTATCTTAACATATTATACATATATTGTAAATGTTTTTTGAATTTTTTGATTTTTTATTCTTTTAAGATTGATCGATAAGTAAACTGTTTTACAAATCAACAAAAAAAGGACGCAATCTCTGCGCCCTTAACCTTATACTTAAACTCAGTCTTAAAACTTTAATCTTACTTATTAACTCTCTCCATATACTCTCCGGTACTTGTATCAATCTTTAGAATATCACCTTTGTTAACAAATAATGGAACAGTAACCTCTACTCCAGTCTCTACAGTTACATCCTTAGTTCCACCAGAGACAGTATTTCCTTTAACAGCAGGTGGCGATTGAATTACCTCTAGCTCTACTGCATCTGGTACAGCTATACCAATTGGATTGTTCTGATACATTTGAACTTGGATATCGCTATTCTCTTTGATGTATTTATAAGAGTCACCAATCTGGTCTTTAGTCAAAGTAAGCTGTACATAGCTCTCTTTATCCATAAAGACAAAGTCATCACCACTTCTATATAGGTATTGATACTCTCTTGTATCAACATAAGCTTGGTTAACCTTCTCCCCAGCTCTAAAACGTTTATTGATGATTCTTCCAGACTCTATCTCTCTAAGCTTAGTCTGCAAAAAAGCTCCACCTTTACCTGGTTTAACATGATCATAGCCCATAATAGAGTATAACTTGCCATCAATTTCAATAGTCATTCCTGGCTTAAAATCACTTGTAGAAATCATTATGTATCCCCCTTCTAATTCAGTAATTGGTGATTAGTTAAGAAGAATTCTTTACTGCTTACTACTTACTATTCACTTCTCACCACCTATATATCTGCTTTTTAATTGTACATTGTCAATTCTCAATTGTCAATTCTCAATTACTATTAGCTCTTTTGGTGATTTAGTCAATATCTCACAACCATCTTCTGTTACTACTACAATATCCTCAATTCTGACTCCACCCCAGTTAGGCAGATAGATTCCTGGTTCTACTGTTACTACCATTCCAGCTTCTAAGACAGTATCCCCCTTTGGCGATAGTCTTGGTCCTTCATGAATTTCTAAGCCTACAGCATGACCCAGTCCATGACCAAAGTAATCACCAAAACCTGCTTCAGTGATAATATCACGTGCAATCTGATCTACTTCCTTGCCAGTCATTCCAGCTTTAATTGCTTTGATTGACTCTAATTGTGCTTTGAGAACTGTCTCATAAATTTCCTTATGTTTATTGCTAGGTTCAGCACCTACTATTACGGTTCTAGTCATATCTGAATGATAGCCCTCATAGACACAACCAAAGTCCATAGTTACAAAGTCTCCTGCTGCTATTCTTTTATCACTAGCTACTCCATGGGGTAAGGCTGAACGCTCTCCAGATGCAACGATAAAATCAAAGGCATTATCACTAGCCCCTGCTCTTTTCATAAAAAACTCTAACTCTAAAGCAACATCACGCTCAATAACACCCACCTTGAGAAAATCTCTAATCATAGTAAAGGCATCATCGGCAATCTCTACAGCCTTCCTAATCTTTTTGATCTCCTCAGCACTCTTGACCATCCTTAATTTCTTGACTAGACTCTCAGTAGGTTTTAACTCTACATCTAGCTTCTCTTTAAAATTTAAGTATGTATTATAATTCTCATAAGTAGCTTCAAATCCCAGAGTCTCTACCTTTAGTTCCGTAAGTAACTCATTAATTTTATCAAGCTTAGAGTTCTTAAACTCAACTACTCTATAATCTGGAGCTTGCTGTTTTGCTTGTTGAGTATAACGAAAATCTGTGATTAAAATCGCTTCCTCTTGACTGACTAGCACAGTCCCAGCAGTTCCAGTAAATCCAGTCATATATCTGCGATTTTCAGGTGTATTAATTAATAATGCATCCAATTTTGCTTGTTTTAATTCTGTTTGTAATTTAGAGATTCTTTCTTTCATTCTATCACCTCCTAATTATAAATTGTACATTGTTAATTGTTAATTGTTAATTAATCTTATCACTTGTTCTAAAGCCAAGATATAACTACTTGCTCCAAAGCCTGCAATCTGCCCTGTTACTACGGGAGAGATAACTGACTTATGCCTAAATTCCTCTCTTTTATAGATATTACTTAAGTGTACCTCAATAATGGGAATATCTAGCATTGCCAAAGCATCACGAATAGCTATACTATAATGGGTATATGCCGCAGGATTGATAATAATTGCATCTACATCTTGGTGAAAAGCCTTCTGAATAACATCAATAATTTTACCTTCACTATTTGACTGAATAATCTTTAGCTCTACACTCTTCTTAGCTGCAATATCCCGCAAGCTACTATTTATATCACTTAGAGTCTTCAAGCCATAGACATTAGGCTCTCTAACCCCTAATAAATTCAAATTAGGTCCATGAATTACTAAAACCATCGCTACCCTCTCAACTCCTCTAATACTTCTCTAATTATATTATGTGGCAAATCAGACTTAATTACTACTCGACCTATCTCTTCTAATAAAACAAATCTGATTACTCCATCTTGAACTTTTTTATCCTTTGCCAAAGACTTCAAAATATCATCATTATCTAACTCAGTAAAAGATACAGGCAGACCAAAATCTTTCAATATATTCTCTTGTCTTGTTACATCAGCTAAATCTAACATTCCTAACTTATTAGCCAACTTAGCTGCTGCTAGAATTCCAATAGCTACTGCTTCACCATGGACATATCTCTGATAATGAGTTATAGCCTCTAAAGCATGACCAATAGTATGACCATAATTTAAGATAGCTCTAACTCCCATCTCCCTCTCATCTTGGGCAACAACTTCTGCTTTGATTTCACAAGATCTCTTGACTGCATAAATCATTGCTTCAGGCTTTAAGTTTAAGATATCTTCCCTATTATCCTCAAAAAATCGAAAGAACTCTTCATCCCAAATCATTCCATGCTTAATTACCTCTACTAAACCTGCCTTTAACTGCCGCTCTTCTAAAGTCTTTAAAACCTTAACATCAGCTACTACTAGCTTAGGCTGATAGAAAGCACCAATCAGATTCTTCCCTTGGGGATGATTAACAGCAACCTTTCCTCCTACACTACTATCAACCTGTGATAAGACTGTGGTAGGAATCTGTACAAAATTGACTCCTCTCATATAGGTAGAGGCGATAAACCCTGCTATGTCTCCAACTACACCTCCACCTAATGCTACTATTGTAGAGCTTCTATCTAAATTAGCCTCTACTGCTTGGTCATAGAGTTCTCTAGCAGTATCCAAGGATTTGTACTTTTCACCATCACCAATTTTAGCAATACTAACCCCAAAGCCTGCATCTTTAATAGCCTGCTCAACTTCTCTACCATATAAACTATCTACCAACTCATTAGTGATAATTAAGACCTTAGAACCAAGTTTAAGTTCCTTGAGATATTCTCCAACATTAGCTAATATATCATAACCTATCTTAATATCATAACTTCTCTCTCCTAAATCTACTCTAAGCTGTTCCATACTATCCTCCTTTTAAGTTCAGTGACGGGTGACCAGTAACGAGTAATGAGTAAAACAATAATTATTATCAAACACTCTTCACTCTTCACTCTTCACTGCTTTTAATATCTGTTCAACCACTTCTTCTGCTGATAATTGATCTGTATCGATCTGGTACTCAGTACAATTATACTTATCTGCTCGTTCAGCTAACATGCTCTTAATCTTAGCCAAAGGGTCTGCCACCTCTAAGAGTGGACGCCCCCCTTCATCTTTAACCCGCTGGAATATAGTTTCAGCAGTAGCTCTCAATAGAACTACTATCCCATTACTCTTTAAATTATCAATATTCTCTTCTCGTAGTACAACTCCACCACCAGTTGAGATAACCTGCTTATCACCTTGAGAGATATTTAAGGTAACCTTGCTCTCAACATCTCTAAAGTACTCTTCACCCTCTTCAGCAAAGATGTCTGGTATAGATCTTCCCTCAACTTTAACTATCTCTTCATCAATATCTACCAAACAATAATCTAAGATTTCAGCCAAAAGCTTAGCTACTGTAGTTTTTCCCGTTCCCATAAATCCAATCAATGCTATATTCATGGTCTTATCTCTCCTTTACCATAGCGAGATAATTTTCATAATTTGCTTTAATCTCTTCCATACTATCTCCGCCAAACTTCTCCAAGAAGGTTTTAGCCAATTCAAAGGCAACCACTGCCTCGCCGACTACACTAGCTGCTGGTACAGCAGTAACATCAGAACGTTCTACACTGGCTTTAAACTTCTCTTTTGTCTCTAAATCTACCGATGATAATGGTTGATATAATGTAGGAATCGGCTTCATAGCCGCTCTTAAGATGATCGGTTCACCATTGGTCATTCCACCTTCAATTCCTCCTGCATTATTGGTAGTACGATAAAATTTATCATCATAAAAGATTTCATCATGTACCTTAGATCCCCAGCGCTTACCTGCTTCCATACCTAAACCGACTTCTACACCTTTGATTGCTTGAATACTCATCAGTGCCATAGTCAAGCGGGCATCTAATTTTCGATCCCATTGTACATGGCTGCCTAAACCAACTGGTAAATTAGTAGTTCTAATCTCAAAGATTCCTCCCAAAGAGTCTCCTGCCTCTTTACAACGATCAATCTCCTTAATCATCTCTTTAGTAGTCTCTTCATCTACACACCTTAAAGGAGAACCTTCACTCTTAACCTTAAGCTCCTCTAATTCCATATCTAACTTCTTATCTAAAGCTACAGTACCAACTTGTAAGACATGACCAGCTACTTCAATTCCAAAGTTTTTAAGAAAGGTCTTAGCAATAGCACCAACGGCTACTCTCATAGCAGTCTCTCTAGCACTAGCTCTTTCTAGAATATTGCGAATATCCTCATGATTATACTTTAAACTTCCAGCTAAATCAGCATGACCTGGACGGGGCTTGGTAACCTTTGGCTTAACATGCTTAATCTTAGTCTCTTTTTTTATCACTAACTCTTCTTGACTATATCCACTATCACCAAAGGGATCCATAACCTCTTCCCAGTTAATCCAATCTCTATTCTCTATCTGTAAGGTAATAGGGCTTCCTAAAGTCTTTCCACCTCTAATCCCTGACAAGACATTGGCCTGATCAGTCTCAATTTTCATCCTGCCACCACGGCCATAACCACCTTGTCTTCTAGCCAACTCTCTATCAATATCCTCTTTGCTTATCTCCAAATTCGCTGGGATACCTTCCAATATTGTTGTAATCGCTTTACCATGGGACTCTCCTGCTGTTAAATAACGCATCTTCATCTACTCCTCCTTCTCTACTGCTCATATCTAGTAATTTGTTCTTTAACATTCTTGATTATCGACTATAATTCCTGTTTTATTAGAGATATTTTTTATATTATCTTAATTATTGGATAAATTAATACTATTATTGATAAAATATTTCACACTTATGGTTAAATCAGTCATCTAATAATATTTTCTGATGTGAGTAGGATTAATACAATATAGAGATATTGAGATACTTTCAAAATTAAGAAATGTTTTTAAACCAAAGAAAATTGCTGTTTGAACGAAGCAAAAATTGAACTAGAATTTAGAGTTTAATCAAGTTTTAATTAAAGAATCTGATTAATAATACTATTTAGTATTCTGATTGCTGAGTGAGTTTAATTTTCTTCTTGATTGGATTTATCACGAAGGGTTCTAAGAATGAACCCGTAGGTTTGGTTACTTTTTCATCAAGGAAAAACGTAACTCGCCGTTTAGGCGAAACCTGAACTAAAATAAAGCAGAAGTTCTTGAGTAAAACTTGAAACTAAGATATTGCTAGAAAAATAAAAAAGAAAAAGTGTCGCAATATACCAATTAGCTCTCATTGGATCAAATCAAGAAAATATCTATTTTCCATAAATAAAACTGGAGATTTATCCCCAGTTCTATCATCATTAAATTCTATATTTGACTATATCTAATCTATATTCTATCTTATCTCTTAATAATATAATTCCTTTATTCTCTATCTTCTTTATCATAAAATCTTCTAGCCTTTCACCCTCTCTAAGCAGATAAATCCTATCCTCTACCTTCACTACAGCCAGAGAAGATTTACCCTTTTTAGTAATCCCTAATAAGGCAAAAGGAGAATTACTTGAATTGAGTTGATGTATATTATTCTTTCTGTTATCTTTGATCTGATTATTGTAGCTAAACTCTAGCTTACTATTAGTTGATTTAGCAAAGGGAGACTCTCTTTTGCTATTCTTAAGTCCATATTGCTTACTTCCCTTAGGATCCTTAGTCTCTCTTATCTGATTGACTATTTTTCTGCTAGTATTATTCTTCTCTTCTGTCTTAGTTATAGTAACTGGCTGCTTACTATCCTTTACTAATAAGATTCTTGTCCATAAGAAGATGGCTACTATTACTAAAATTATTGATAAGACTAACTTTATCTTCTGCTTAATAATCCACTCTCTTTTCTTCCTGCTAAGTTTACTATTCACTTCTATTTTAGTTCACTCCTTTAAGGAATAAATATATAATAGTGTCTTAATCTTCAAACTATTACTCTTATCTTTGATGATAGAGAGATTCTCTACTGTCAGCAGCCTATCCATGGCTTCTAATTGGGAGAAGAAAGCTATTAGCCGCTGATAGTCTGCTGAAAATAATAAGTTAATTGGAGCCTTAATATAATTATCTTCCATTATAAAATCTTGAGGTGATAGGTTAGTCAAATTAATTTGATTATCAGCAATCAATACTTCTAAATCTTTTAAGAATTTAGTCAATCCCAGCTCAGAAGGTACAGTAGCGTCTAACCTTAGCTTCTCTTTAAATACTTCATCTCTCATAACTCTCTGCTTTTTGGGATTAAGAGCCAGCTGCCTTAATCGTTCAATATTATCTTCTTTATGCTTAACAGCCAACTTCAATTCTCTAGCCTTGACCCTACTTAATTGAATATTAAAGCAGTAGATTAAAGAAGATAGTACGATAGCTAAAATTAATGGGGCTAATGATTCTAATCTCTTTCTTCTTATATTATCACTCATAAATCCAGCCTCCCCTCTATCCCAAAAACCACCTTATTTTCTCTAACCTCACTATATTTAAGACTAATTTCAGCAAAGTAAGGGTACTCTTCCATCTGATTGACTGTCTTAATAACCTTGCCATTATTAATGCTTTCAGCATTGATCTGTAAGTGTTGATTCTGATTAATTATAAAATTATTTAAAACTACATCTTCAGGGATTAAGCGATTAAGATCTATAAGAAGTTGGTGGTAACTGATATCTTGGGATAATCTATTGATTAACTCTTGCTTATCTTTAAGTTTTGCTCTCTGCTCATCTAATAATCGCTTCTCTGCCATTACAGGTTTTAGAGAATCCAATCTATTATTAAGAACTATCATCTCCTCTTGATAAGTCAGGATACTCTTATAGTTATAAAGGGTAAAACCAAGCATAATAGCTAATATAAACAAAGAAATGACAATATTCCTTCTTTTTTCCTTCTGATATTTAATTTTTGAACGATATTCTAATGGAATTAAATTCATAGTTTATTTGCCCCACCTTTATATAATTTTAGAATTTGCTTTAAAGATAAAACTATATGTAAATATTACAATTCAATCACTTTAACTCTATAAATCTTGTTATCTCCCTCTTAATTTCTTTATCCTCAATACTTACTTCTAATCTCACTTTAAAATTATGTGAAGTTACTTTGATTTTATTCTCTAAATTAGAGTAGATAACATCCCCAATTCCATCAACACTCTTAATATCAATTTTATTAGCAAAGGGTCTACTTGACTTGATATTATCAAATAAAGTATCACCAATATTACTTAAGGATTTTAAGACCGAACTAGAGGCAGTATTTATATTTATCCTTCCATCTGATCTAACAGTAACATCATCCTTTATATTCTCGTAAGTCTTACTCTCAGATTCACCACCAGCATTACCTATTCCACTGACTTGAGATAACTCTTCTATAGTATTAAAGTCCCTTTTAGCAATAATATCCTCTGCTATACTCTCTCCTATTTCATCTAAGGAGGCTAACATCTCTTTACTAGCTATATTGATATTAACCTTACTGCTCTCGTCGACTATCTCTAGTATTTTATATTTAACTGTTAGCTTATGATTGCTACTATCTATTATTTCTAGAGACTTCTCATTATTACATAAAAGTTGTAAATTTGCCTGACTAATATACTCCAACTTATCTAAACCATTATAAGCCTCGCTAACTCCTAGATCAACTATCCCCTCTATTAGGTAATAATCGCTTATACTCTCTTGATAGTTCTTAGCAATCATAAATTCAGTTATAGTCAGCCTTAATACCGCTGGAAAGAGAAGAGCAAAGATCGTTAAAATTATTAAAACAAGAAATAAAGCATATCCATCCTCTTTGACCATCATAATTATCACCCAGTTCAAATATTATAATTGTTCAGCTCTAATCTTGATTGCTGTTTTTAATAACTCTTCTTTGCCCTTATCTTCAATCTTTAAAGTAATATATAAGAGGTTACCTACACGCCTTAAATCAAAAGAATTGACCTTATTACTGATAATATTGTAGTCATAATCTAAGCAGAGACCACCTCCTGCTCTATAATAAATTACTCTCTTCTCTCCTTTTTGATCTATATAGGCAATTTTAGAAGCAGGATTATTGTTAAACGTCTTTATAAATTTAGCCTGTTGTAGATTAGTAACTACCATATTCAAACTTATCCTCAATTCCTGCTCTAAAACAGACTCTAGCTTATTAAACCTCCAAGTATTATAAATATTCTCCTTGACTAAATATAATGAAGACGTTACCATCCCTAGAATTACTATAACAAACATCAGCTCTATCAGTGTATATCCCCTCTCATCTCTTAACCTTATCATCTTTTCCTCCTAAACATCCCTTATAAAAGTAATTAATTCAGCTCTAAGGGTCTCTTTAAAATAAACCTTTACTATAATCTCTTTAACCTCTGTTTCAATACTATCAACCTCAACTAAATACTTATAATTAGTAAAGCCACCTTCTCCTATCTCAGCTAAAGCTCTACTATTAATATCTCCAAAAACCTTAGCTCTCTCCTCTTCTAGCTTTAATCTGGCTAAATTAGTAGCTATAGTTAACTGCTTAGCCTCGATTATCTTAGTGCTATTATCAATCAGCAGCTTGGTTAAAGGAAGTAATATCATCGTTAAAATTGAGAGAGCTACCAAGAGTTCAATCATCGTAAACCCAGCTTCATCATTAAGATTATAATCCACAAATCATCACCTACTCTACATTCAATTCTCCTGCATTTGAAGAAAATATTATCTTCTTAGTACCATAGCCTAACTTCACTAGCTCTACACTCCCATTCCCTCCATCAATATTACCAAGAGTTTTGAAGAAGACTGCTGTTTGACCAGTACTTTTACCATCACTATAATAAAAACTTATCTTACCTAGCTTGACCTTACTCTCCTTTAAGTCTACCTCTTTAATTATCTGCTTAACAGCCTCATCCTTAATAATCTGATATTTATTGTCAGCTTGATAGAATACAACTCCATATTTAACCTTTTTAATAATAGCTTGCTGCCTTGCCCACTGTAAGTCCATAACTAATTTGTTAGTAGCAGTAGCTAACTCCAAATATTCAAGATAAGCCTTGAACTTTGGAAAGGATAGTGAGGCTAGAATCCCAATAATTGCAATCACCATCATTACTTCCACCAAGGTAAAACCATCTTCTTGCTTTAACATATGCAGATTACCTTACTTTCTTTTTATCTTGTAATTATTACCATCATTGATAGATTATCATCTCCATTAATTGTTAGATTATACCTTGTTAAGTTAAATTTTACATAATTAAATTTTAGACTATAGCCTATTGCGACGTTTTGGGTGTTAGGTGGGTAGGTGGTTGGCTGACTATACTTTTAATAGCAAAATACCTTATGTATAAAAAAAGTAGTGACTATTAATAGTCACTACTTCTTAAAATCTAGTTTCAACGCCTATAAATACACCTTGAGTCAGACGGTCAATATCTGTGATATTATAGCTATCGAGGATATTGTTACTGTCTTGAGTATCTAGGTTCACACTAAAAGCTTTATTTTTAAGATTCTCTTGTTTGATTCTATAGCCAACTTTAGCAGTTAAATCTTCTGCTAAGGCAAAGGTCAATCCAGTTTCTAAAGAATAATTACTATTGATTTCATAGTCAGTTAAGCTATTACCTTCAAACTCACTGTTATCCTCTAATAATGGTGAAGATACAGTATAATCACCAGCTAAACCATACTCCCCATCTATAAAGAATCCAATTCTATCAGTTAAATCCCTTTCTAGACCAAATAATAGGTTTGCACTCTTGTTTTCAATAGTGAATAATTCTTGGTTAAAGAAGTCAGTTTTAAAGTTGGAGTAAATACCCCCAACACCAACATAAAGCTTAGTATCTGGGATAATATTAAAGTCCTTCTTTAAAGCTAAACCGATATTTTGAAAATCTGAATCGATATAATTATTATATCCACCAAAGGAATAATCAGCTTCTAAAGCCAGCTCATCAGTAAATCTAAAGGAACCACGCACCTGCTTTGCTTCCATATTCTGCTCTAGGTTGTCATTATACTTATAATTTAACTTCATATAATCAAACCCCATACCGATTTGGTCATTAGCAAAGACTGTTGCAGTATTTAATACTATGACTAAGGCTACGACTATTACTGCGATTCTTTTCATCATTTCCCTCCTCCTATGTAGGTTTTCTTCCCTGTTCACTATTAATTTTACCGTAAATGATTCTCAAATTAAAGAAGTAAATATTAGTAATAAACTGGATAATTTAATAACAATATAGATACTTAAATTATTATTAAATACCAAGCTGATTAAGGTTTATCACCTTAACTTTAACCTTTTCTTAATAAAGTCTTAATAAGTCCTTAACCTAAATTTGGAATAATATAAAATAGAGTCTTCTATATAAGCTTATAAAATTTAGAGGATTTATCAACTTTATGAGGGGAGACTACCTACAATAAAATTTAGAATAGTTGATAGAGACTAAAAATCAATAAGAAGGAGTGTTGAATTATGAAGATTAATTGCAAAAAATTATTAATGATATCATTAATAATTTTAGGTCTAATCACATTAGTAGGATGTAGTGATAACGATGATAGTACTGATAGCAGCAGCTATTCAGTCTCTGGTGAGATTATCGATTCTGAAGATACTGGAGTAGAAGGTGTTATCTTGAATTTCAGCAATGCTGATGGTACTGCTAAAACCAATCAAAATGGACAATGGAGTAAGTCAGGTCTTAAAGATAATAATTTAATAACACCTGCTAAAGATAACTATTGGTTTAATCCTGAAAGTAGAACAGTATCCAAAGAGTCAGGTGATATTAATTTTATAGCCAATAAAGAGCCTGATTTAAATAACCTTACACCTAACCCTAAACAGGCTACTTTTACAGGTGTTACTACTGAAAATGAAGATAGTATTTTAATCCATCCCAATGCAGCCTCTGCTGCAAAATGTTATGAACCTGAATACATAGCTATCTCTGCTGATTCTAAGACTGCTTGGGTTACTTTACAGGAGAATAATGCAGTAGCAGTCGTTGATATTGAAAGTCAAGAGATAATCAAAGTT
>Ga0163224_100104_pt1 | contig 13532 bp, 8 predicted proteins | sample MSEWel2016_03_03_FD_113141 | JGI IMG/M metagenome (GOLD analysis project Ga0163224, IMG submission 113141) | Subsurface microbial communities from deep shales in West Virginia, USA - MSEEL Well Study Marcellus 5H_2016_03_03 ... | reverse complement strand
GAAGATAGAGATTTTGAGAGCTATGAATACTATGCTAAGAACATTGGACTGATTATGTTAGAGAGCAGAGGGGAGGATTATCAAGTTACTTCTAAACTAAAAAGCTATGGTAGGCTAGAGTAGATGATAATTATAAATTTTGTGGGTTTAATGGATATAGTGTGACACTTTTTACTTTGGAAAAGTAGACAAAATTATTAGGTTTCGCCTAATGGCGAGTTACCTTTTTCCTTGATGAAAAAGTAACCAAAAAATCAAGAAGAAAATTAAACTCACTTAGCAATCAATATCTATTAAAATTGATATATATAGTACTTCTAATTCAAAGATTATGCTGTAACTAAATTACTTGAGAGTACTTGCTTCGTTCAAACAATAATTTTCTTCACCTGCAAAGACTTTAACTGTCAACCGTACACTGAGATAAAAGTGTCGCAACATCTATATATATTGACATATTTCAATTTTACTTAAGAAGCAAAAAATCAGATAAAAATTTTATCAAATATCTAAAAAATATTCCAGTATGTGATATAAATCAAGGAACTAAGATTGTTATTCTGGCATAATAGGATTAACCAAGAGATGAGAAAGTTAGATTACTTAAATATATAAAAGGAGTGGGTTAAATGAGTTTAGTATTAGGACATATTCATTATTGGTTATATGACCAGATTAAGGTAGTTGAAGATAGAGAGGTTGAGGTGGTTGATGCTTTTAAAGAGAAGTATGGTCAAGATGTTGAAGGGATTGCATCCAAAGTCAGAGAAGAGTATGGAGAGTTAAAGGGTGATACACCATTAGAAGATTTGATTGGTGAGAGTCATATCCATCCTTGGTTAGAGGGGGCAATTAGCACAGCCCAAAGTAGAGAAGCAGCTCTAGTTAGAGAGTTGAAGGATAAATATGATGATCAAGAATTATTAGTAGATACTTACCGTCGAAATGGAGCAGCTGTAGCACAAGAAGGATTAAAGGAGATTAAGAGTAATGACTTAAGGACAGCCTTTGAATTATTAAAGAATACTCTAGTAGAGAGAATGCCTTGTGATAGATTGTCTGCTGTAGTTAAAAGTGAAGAAGATATAATTGTATGGAGGCATGATATTAAACTCCATATCGAATTCTGGAAAGCAGCCCAAGCTCCAGTAGAGCTAATGCATCAGTTATATAGCAATTGGATAGAAAGCTTTATCACAACAGTTAATCCAGAGATTAAGCATGAAAGAAAGGTCTTAGCTGATCAGTATGAGGATATCTTTACTATATAGTAAGTAGGGTAATAGCAAAAAAAGCGACATTTAGGAGGTAGATGGGTAGGGGTTAGGAAAATCCAACTACCTAACCACCTAAACACTAACTACCAAAGTGAAAAGTGTCGCACTATCCCCATTAACTAACATTCTCTAGATTGAAATTATTAAGTATCATATTTAATTAAGATAAGTATAAATTTAATTTTACCTCCAGATACTAATTTTGATTAATTATATCTAGGGAGGTAAACATATGGATGTGAAGAGTCAAGGAACTAAAAAAGATTTATTGGCAAAAGGAGCAGTCTTACAGCGTGATGGAACTTATGCAATTGCGCCCCATAGTCCAGGGGGAATCTTAAAGCCTGATGAGTTGATTAAGATTGGTGAAATAGCTAAGAAGTACAATGCTGCAGCCGTTAAAGCAACTAGCTCACAACGTCTAGCTATTGTAGGGTTACAGGAAGAGGATATAGATAATGCTTGGAATGATTTAGGGATGGACCCAGGATATGCAATTGGCGTCTGTGTTAGAAGTATCAAATTCTGTCCAGGAACTACCTTCTGTAAAAGAGGTCAGCAGGACTCTGTAGGGATGGGAATGGAGCTGGATAAGCGCTATCATGGTGTAGAGCTACCAGGTAAGTTCAAAATGGGAGTAAGTGGTTGTGTCAATAAGTGCATGGATACAGAATTTAGAGATTTAGGATTAATGGGTACAGCTAAAGGTTTTCATATCTATGCAGGGGGTCATGGTGGAGTCAGAGCTAGATTGGGACAAGTTATAGCTGAACATCAGACGGGAGAAGACTCTTTGCAGATTATAGATAATGTGATTAGCTACTTTAAAGAGAATGGTAAGAAAAGAGAACGCTTAGGAGAATTTATTGATCGGGTTGGGATGGAAGGTTTTAAAGAAAGAGTATTAATTCAGTAGTGTGAGTTATATGTGTGGGTGTGAGCTAAAGATTTTAAGGAGTATTTAACACACTCACACATTAATTAAACATACTAATCAGATTGGAGGAACTAATATGATTCAATTACCACAAGGGGCAAATTTGCAACGGATTAAAAATGGCAAGAGAAGTTATGCAATCACTCCCCATATCAGTGGGGGATTAACCAATGCTAAAACCTTAAAAAAGATTGCTGAAGTGGCAGAGAAATATGATTGTATAATCAAAGTAACATCTGGTCAGCAGATTATGTTAATTGGTTTAGAAGCTGAGCAAGTAGAGCAAGCTTGGCAAGATTTAGGAATGAAGTCTAAAGATAAGTCTGGTTTAAGGTGTAGAGGTATTCGCTTCTGCCCTGGAACAAGTTTCTGTAAGCGAGGAAAGGCTGATTCAGTTAGACTGGGAATGGCTTTAGAGAATAAGTATTTAGGAATGGAATTACCTTCAAGAATGAAGATGGCTGTCAGTGGTTGCCATTTATCTTGTACGGCTCCAGCTATTAGAGATATTGGTGTAATAGGTCATGAAGAAGGTTTTGAGTTGAGAGTTGGAGGAGCAGGGGGGCATAATCCTAGTTTAGCTAAGACCATTGCTCATCACTTAAGCCATGAACAGGTACTATTATTTGTAGAAAAGATTATAGATTATTATAAACAAGAGGGTAAGGTAGGCGAGAGATTGGGTGAGATGATAGAGAGAATAGGTTGGAATGAGTTTAAAGATATAGTCATTGATGAAGAGCTTAGCAATCATATAGGAGTAGAAAATTTTGAAGAAATAGCAGAGTAATTATTATAATATTAACAATATATATATTACTTACATTATGCTTGTAATAAATTTAATCTTGTTTATTATAAATATTTAGCGTATAATTAAGAAGGCTATTTAGTAATTTTAATCTCTTGTTATTTATTATAAAGGTATTAGAAGAAATTAAAGTTTATGTTTGACATTAATTTTATGATATGATATTATACTAAATGTCGCACAGTAAATTATCCACTTAAGGTTGTATTCTTTATTTTATACAGCAACTAAAGATTATGGAGGGGTTCCCGAGTGGTCAAAGGGAGCAGACTGTAAATCTGCCGGCGACGCCTTCAGAGGTTCAAATCCTCTCCCCTCCACCATTTTATTAGCTAATACTAAAAGTATGCCGAGGTGGCGGAATAGGCAGACGCACCGGACTTAAAATCCGGTGGGATTTAACTCCCGTGTCGGTTCGAGTCCGACCCTCGGTACCATCTTTTAAAAGCAGATAATAGTGAATAGAGAATAAATAATATTTAAAGATGAAGATCAGATAATTTTTGATTTTTAAGGGTTTAACTATCCGCTCTAAACTATTATCTATTAACTGAATTTCTGTCGCGGGGTGGAGCAGCTGGTAGCTCGTCGGGCTCATAACCCGAAGGTCGTTGGTTCGAATCCAGCCCCCGCAACCAATTAATTAGCTAGTAGCTAATAGCTGTTAGCCAAAACATGGCGGTGTAGCTCAGTTGGCTAGAGCATACGGTTCATACCCGTAGAGTCGGGGGTTCAAATCCCTCCGCCGCTACCATAATAAAAAACTCTAAATTAGAACTGTTTCCAAATAAGGAGAGAGTTTTTTTATTTTTTATACACATAAAAAAGAAGTAGATTGGAATATTCCAATCTACTTCTTTTGCTTAATTTTGGTGTTTTTTTGCTTTGCGTTCTAGTTCAGCTTGTCGTTCAGCTCTAAGAAGGTCTTGCTCTTTAGATTTGACAAAATAAATGCTTTCATAGTACATAGATATCACCTCACAAGTTTTTTTATGGTAACTTGCTCGGCTACTCAGTACTTTAAAGAGAATCGATTCTACTAATTACTCTCTTCTTATTTATATTATATGCTAGTTTAGGATTAATGTAAACAGTTGCTATTAAATTTTTTGAAAATTTAATAATTTGAAGAATTTGTATGGATTTATTTTAGATGATGATCTAACTTTCTCTTACAGCCTTCTAGATCTCAAGAATAGTTAAAATATATTCGTAAAAGATAAAAACACCATTTAAAGTTACAATAATGTTAAATGAATGTAAAACCTTTCACCAACTGTAATTAAAAGCTTTTAAAATTCTGATTTATATGTTAAAATGTATTCAACTTACATAAAATGTAAGTTGGTGGTTGCTTTATAGTTTTGAATTTTTTTATAAAAGAGATAAGCTAAAGAAATGTTTATACTAAAGGGAATAGTTATTGGAATAAAAGGTTAGTGTTCTGGTCATAATTTAAATTGTATGCTTAAATTAATATCTCTAAAACAGGTCAGTCTTAATTAAATATTATATTTGTGACTTAATAATCTAATTTTAATCTCTTTTTATATAGATATATTATGATATTTTCAATTAAGTTTAAGGCTAAGGGTGAGTTTGAGCAAACGATATAACATTAAGATAATGTTTTACTTATACTTACTTGGGGTTTATAGGCTACTTTGTGATAAAATCCATTTAATCTTGAACTTAAACTGTATAATAACCTACTAACATTCCTGTATTAAGGATTAATTAATAGGAGCTATTAAATTTATGTGTCTATATCGTTGAGAGTTTTGTTTAATATAAAATTTATTTTTATAAAACATATCAACAACTAGTGTAATCATATATTTAATAAATAAGCAAAAATTGATTATTTTTCGTTAGAACATTTTCAAAAAAATAAATTAAGAATATGTATTAAAATTTTAATTTTGCATAATTATGGATAAAGAGAATATATTTTAATATAGTTTCCTTTTATTCGATATAAAAATCTATCTATTAATTGGAGGAGGATTACAATGAAGAATAAATTAAAGATATTATTTGTATCTTCTGAAGTGGCACCGTTTGCCAAAACTGGTGGGTTAGCTGATGTAGCTGGATCATTACCACAAGCTATAAAAAAAGAAGGCCATGATATTAGGGTAGTTATGCCCCAATACAGTCAAATTCCTCAAAAGTATCTCCAAAATTTAGAGCATCAACTTCACTTTAGAACTAGAGTTGGTTGGAGAGACAATTATGTAGGAGTAAATACTTTGCAAAGAGAAGGAGTAATTACTTATTTTATAGATAATAAGAATTACTTTAATCGGGCTAGTCTTTATGATAATGAAGATAAGCATATTCAATTTGCTTATTTCTGCCGTGCTGTATTAGAGATGCTACCAAAAATAAACTTTCAACCAGATATTATTCATTGTAATGATTGGCAGACTGGTCCTTTGAGTATTATGCTCAAAGAAAATTATCAAATCTATGATTTCTATAAAGATATTAGAACAGTTTATACAATTCATAATTTGCGTTATCAAGGTGTATTTGGTAAAGAGGTTCTTGATGATGCCTTAGCATTGAGTTCTAAGTATTGGGATTGGGGAGTGGTTTGCCATGATGACTGTATTAATTATATGAAGATGGCCATTGAGATGTCTGATATTATTACTACAGTCAGTAAAACCTATGCTGCTGAAATTCAAACACCTTATTTTGGTGAAGGTTTAGATTATGTCTTAAGAATGAACTCTGATGATTTATATGGTATTGTAAATGGGATTAGTCATCAGGAAAACGATCCTACTTCTGATGATAGAATCTATGCTAAGTATAGTGTAGATAACCTATCTGGAAAGTATGAAAATAAGAGAAGACTACAAGCAGATATGGGTTTGCCTATCAGAGAGGATGTGCCAGTTATTAGTTTAATCTCTAGATTGGTTGAGCAGAAAGGGTTGGATTTGATTGCTGCTGTTATTGATGAACTACTACAAGAGAATATACAGTTAATTATCTTAGGAACTGGAGAATATGTTTATGAAGAGATGTTCAAGGAGGTAGGATGGCGTTATCCTAATAAAGTTTCAGCAAATATTAGATATGATAGTAATTTGGCACAAAAAATTTATGCTGGAAGTGATATCTTCTTAATGCCTTCTAAATATGAGCCCTGTGGTTTAGGACAGTTGTTTAGCTTAAGATATGGTACTATACCTGTTGTTAGGGAGACTGGTGGATTGAATGACACTATCAGCTCTTATAATGAAGTAACAGAAGAAGGAAATGGATTTACCTTTAGAAATTATAATGCCCATGATATGTTATATACCCTTCGTAGAGCTATTAGCTTTTATCATCAGCCAGAATTGTGGAATGAGTTAGTGAAAAAGGCTATGGAATCTGATTTTAGTTGGAATAACTCTGCTTGTGAGTATATTCAATTATATTGTAAACTTTTAGGTATAGATCAAGAAGAAGTGAATAAAAATAAAGAATTAGAAACAAAAGTTCTCAAGTTAAATATGGATTTAAATTCTCAAGTTGATGATCTAGCTCAAAAGGTTAATCTCAATCTTGCTAGTAAAGATATTCTAACTAATTTAAAAGGTGTTGGGCCTTCTTTAGCAGAGAGGATTGTTAATTATAGAATTAAAGAGGGGACTTTTGAAAATTTGGATGAGTTAAAGAAGGTAAAAGGAATAGGCAGTAAGTTGTTTGGTCAGTTAAAGGGGCTATTAACTTACTAATATTATAATATAGTGTAGATTGATTTTGCTATTTATCTTCAGGGAAACCCATAATTGAGCTTTAATCTTTATTATTTTATGGAGTTCACTGATGTTTATAATTTATAACTATAAGTTTTAGAGGAGGGGTTTAGTATGTCTAAGATGCAAGAAGTTAACTTAAATCAATTAAACAATAAGGAGGTGTTAAGTAGCCCGCAAACAAGTGAGCTAGCTCAGAAGAAAATGGCTGATAATGAGCCAAATCAAGATAATATTAATCAATATCAAATTCCTGATAGCTATAAAGAGAATAAGTTGGTGTTACAGGTTAAAAATCCAAAAACTGCCCATTTATATTGGGAGTATAATATGGATAAGATTGATGAGGTTTGCCATCAGGCTGGCTATAAAGGCTTAGGAGATTCTCCTTTGGTTTTGAGGGTTTATAATCTTAGTCTAGGTGATAATTATAATGTCTATTATGATATTAATATCACTTCTGATAATGATAGCTGGTACTTAAATGATTTAACACCAGCAAATACTTATGAGGTAAAGTTAGGTGTGTTGGACAAATTTGGAAACATACATACTGTTCTTGAATCTAATCGAGTTAGTATGCCTACTAATAAGATCAGTGATCTATTAGATGAAGAATGGATGACAGTTAAGGAGACTATGGATATAATTTATCTATTATCTGGTGTTCTAGCAAGGGGGCAAGAAGGTCTTAGTTCTGCAGAATTAATTAAAAAAGAGTTGAGAAAAATCAGTGAAGAGTTAGAGTTGGATTTATATAGTTTGGAAGAGAGGATAAGCTCTTTAGAGCTATTTAATTTAGGAGAATTAGAAGGGTCAGCGGAATTACTCAAGGGGTCAGCTGAGATATTAAAGGTATTAGGAAGGTAATATATATAACTTTGGTAGAGATTGGATTGTAATGATAATTTTACTCTTATAAAAGACTAACTTTATTGTATTTATATTAGTAAAAAATGTTTTGTGTTAGTAGAAAATTTGTTGAAATTAAGAGAGTAACAAGTAATGAAGTGACCAGTGATGATAACAGATTTTTAAGTCTTTAACCATTACTTGTCACTTGTTACTAATGTGTCAAAAATTTGTTCATTATTACTCTCTATATTAAATTTAAACTAATACAAAGCATAAAAATAAATCAATTTATTTTTTATTACCTAGATTAATCACATACATATAAACCTTATAATGGTAGATTAGCTTAAGATTATATAGATGATTATATTTATAAGTTCTAATTTTTGAAATTGTATTACTTGATTTTGATTTATATTAAGTCAAAGGGAGGATAAAATATCTTTCTGTATAATTACGTAAACAGTAAGGTGTTTTTATAAGTTAAATTTATATATTTTATTAAATTATTTAGGAGTGATGACTATGGCAGCGGAAAAAGGGTATTTATCATTAGTATTACATGCACATTTACCATTTGTGCGACATCCAGAGCATGAAGACTTTATGGAAGAGAACTGGCTTTATGAAGCCATTACAGAGACATACATACCATTAATCAATCATTTTGAGGATTTGGATCGCGATGGGGTAGAGTATAGGCTTACTATGTCCTTAACTCCACCATTGATCTCTATGTTAGCAGATCCACTATTACAAGACCGTTATGTTAGACATATTGATAAATCGATTGAATTAGCTCAAAAAGAGGTGGAGCGTACTAAAGATAATCCTGATTTTAATAAGACGGCAAGATTTTACTTAGAGAGATTTGAAAAGGCTAGAGAGACCTTTGTACATAGATATAATAAGAATTTGGTCAATGCTTTTAAGAAGTTTCAAGATTTAGGATATTTAGAGATTATTACTTGTGGTGCTACTCATGGTTACTTACCATTGATGCAACAATATCCTGAAGCAGTAAGAGCACAGATTGAAGTAGCAGTAGAGACTCATAAGAAGCATTTAGGAAGAGAACCTAGAGGAATCTGGTTACCAGAGTGTGCTTATTATCCAGGTGTAGATAAGGTTTTAAAAGAATTTAAGATTAGATTCTTTATTGTAGATACTCATGGGGTATTACATGCTACACCTCGCCCTAAATATGGAGTCTTTTCGTCTATCTATACTCGTTCGGGAGTTGCTGCTTTTGCACGAGATCAAGAGTCTTCTCGTCAAGTTTGGAGTTCTAAGATAGGTTATCCAGGAGATTATAATTATAGAGAATTCTATCGTGATATTGGATTTGAATTACCTTTAGATTATATAGGACCATATATTCATCCTGATGGAATTAGAATGGATACAGGAATTAAGTATCATAAGATTACTGGATCAGAGTGTGGCTTAGATGCTAAACAGCCTTATGACCCATATGCAGCAAGGGATAAAGCTGCCGATCATGCAGGTAATTTCTTATTTAACAGAACTAAGCAGATTGAGTATTTAGATGAATTAATGGACAGAAAGCCTATTATCTTATCACCATATGATGCCGAACTATTTGGACATTGGTGGTATGAAGGACCAGATTTTATTAACTTCTTAATCAGAAAGGCTTATTATGATCAAGATGTAGTTAAGATGATATCCCCAATAGATTATTTAGAGGAGTATCCAAGTAATCAAGTCTGCCAACCACCAATGTGTAGCTGGGGTGCTAAAGGATACAATGATGTCTGGCTAGATGATAGCAATGACTGGATTTATCGCCATCTACACCATGCTGCAGAGAAGATGATTGAGTTGGCAACAGAGATTCATTATCCAGATGATTTGACAAGAAGGGCATTAAATCAGGCTGCTAGAGAGCTGTTATTAGCTCAAAGTAGTGACTGGGCATTTATTATGATGACTGGAACCACTGTTGAATATGCTGTTAATAGAACAAAAGCTCATATTAGTAGATTTTTAGACTTATATAATCAAATAAAATCGGGTAATATAAATGAAGATTTCTTAGGTGAAACCGAATGGAAAGACAATATATTCCCAGATATTGATTATAAAGTCTATAGTAGAAGACATCAACCTAGGATAGAAGGAAAAGGTGAAGATATCGTAATATCTAGCTAGCCTAATAAATTTTAATAGGTATAGCAAATATAACAGTTAGAGGTGGTATGGATGCAATTCTATGGTAGTTTATCAGTTAAACCAGAATTACCAGCAGAGATTGAAGGTTTAGAACGTATCTCTAAAAATTTATGGTGGTGTTGGAATCCACAAGCAGAAGACTTATTTAGAAGGATTGATCTTAAATTATGGAAAAAGGTCAATAAAAATCCTGTAAAGTTTATCTCTAAAATAAGTTATAAAACTTTGCAAAAAATTGCTGAAGATGACAACTTTTTAACAGACTATAACAAAGTCATAGAATCCTTTGATAATTATTTAAATCGTCAAGATACTTGGTTTAATCGTAATTTTGATCAATTAGCAGAAGGACGAGTAATTGCTTATTTTTCTGCTGAGTTTGGGTTTCATGAGTCCCTACCAATTTATTCGGGAGGGTTAGGGGTTCTTGCTGGGGATCATTGTAAATCTGCCAGTGATTTGGGATTACCCTTTGTTGGAGTAGGTTTGCTTTATCGTAATGGATACTTCCAACAAAAAATCAATAATGAAGGATGGCAGAAGGCAGTCTATCCAGAGCTAGACTTTGATTTATTAGCAGCAAATCCAGTTAAAGATGATTCTGGAGATGACTTAATTCTCTCCATTAAATTAGAACAGAGAGATGTTTACTTTAAGGTTTGGGAAGTAAAGGTTGGAAGGATCAGTGTTTATTTATTAGACACTGATTTAGAAGCTAATACTGAAGGTGATAGAAAGCTGACTTCTAGGTTATATGGTGGAGGTTCTGAAACTAGAATCTCCCAAGAAATTCTTTTAGGTATTGGAGGAACTAGAGCTTTATATAAGATGGGATATAAGCCAGCGGTTTGGCATATGAATGAAGGTCATTCTGTTTATCTAGGTTTAGAAAGGATTAGAAATTTAATCAAAGACAATGATATGGACTTCTATCAAGCTATGGAGAAGGTTGCTGCTAATACTGTCTTTACTACTCATACACCTGTTCCTGCAGGTAATGAAGTATTTACTTTTGCTTTAAAGGATAAGTATTTCTCTAATTACTGGCAAGAAGTAGGGCTAAGCAGAGAAGAGTTTATGAGATTAGGAATGATTCATGAGTATGATGAAGGGTTTGGATTGACTGTATTAGCTCTAAGATTATCCCGTTTCCATAATGGAGTGAGTGCTTTACACGGGGATGTATCTAGTAATATGTGGAAGGATTTATGGCCGTCTGTGCCTGTCGATGAGAATCCAATTACTTATATTACCAATGGGGTTCATACTTTGACTTGGTTAGCTCCAGAGTTGAAGGAGTTATTTGACAAGTATCTTCCAGCAAATTGGCGGGACAGGATTGAAGATAAGCAAGTATGGGCAAAGGTTAAGGAGATTCCTAATCAGGAGTTTTGGGAAGTTCATAGAGCATTAAAATCTAGGATGATAGACTTTGCTCGCCAGAAGGATTTAGCTAGAAAAAAGAGATATAGTGGTTTAGCTGAACTGGATGAAGGTCTATTAGATAAAGATACCTTAACTATTGGATTTGCTCGTAGATTTGCAACTTATAAGCGGGCAACTTTAATCTTAAAAGATTTAAAAAGACTAAAAGAGATCTGTAATAACCATGGCAAAGAGGTTCAGTTTGTCTTTGCAGGAAAGGCCCATCCAGCTGATATTCCTGGTCAAGAGTTGATTAAAGAGCTACACAATATCTCTGAAAGTGAAGAATTTAAAGGAAAGTTTATTATTTTGGAAAACTATGATATGAACTTAGCACGATACTTAGTTCAAGGTGTAGATGTTTGGTTAAACAATCCAAGAAGACCTCTAGAGGCGAGTGGAACCAGTGGACAGAAGGTAGCTGCTAATGGTGGTTTGAACTTTAGTGTTTTAGATGGATGGTGGTGTGAAGGTTATAATGGTAAAAATGGTTGGGGAATTGGTTATAAGTCTGAATATAGTAATCGTGAAGAGCAAGATTTAATCGATAGTAAGTCCTTATATGATACGTTAGAGCAAGAGATTGTACCATTATATTATAATACTGATGATAATGGTATTGCCCATGGATGGATTGAATATATGAAAGAAACTATAGCCAGTAATGCCCCTAAATATAGTACCGACCGTATGGTACAAGAATATACCAAGAGATTATATATCCCTGCTATTAAGCGGGGAATAGACTTTGAAGATAATAAAGAAGCTATTGATTTAGCGAAATGGAAGTATATCTTAAAGAGTAATTGGGATAAGATAGAGATTAATTCTGCTAATGAAGGTGTTCAAGGTAAATTTAATATTACCGATGAGCTTGAACTAACTGCTCAAGTCAAGCTAGGTGATTTGATACCTGAAGATGTAAGGGTAGAGGTCTATTTAGTTGATAAGCAGAATCAAAATTCTTCTAAGGTGGTACCTATGGAGTTAAAGCCGATAGGAGAAGATAATAATTATACTTATAGTGTTAAGATTAAATTTGAAGAGACTGGAGAGTATAATTATACCTTTAGGGTTGTTCCAAATCCAGATAAATTAGCTAATAAGCATGAGATAGGTTTGATTAAATGGATTTAATTTAGTTAAGAAAAGCGTTGGAACTTTCCAACGCTTTTCTATTTCTATTATGAGATTCTTATCAGTGTTTATATGCATTGTAAAAATAGAATAGGCATTAATAATTATAAATCAAGCTATAATTTAAAGAAATGAATCTTAATGAGGTGTTTAACTATGAATAGACAGGCATTATTTGAAGATATAGATAAAATTTATAATATATTATTGGTAGATTATCAACAAGAGTTTAAAGATAGATTAAAGAATAAAGAATTTAAGAAGATTATTGATCAATATCAGAGGGCAGATAAAGTTGAAACTAAGCAGGAGAGAAGAGATTGGAATAATGATTTCTGTATTAAAGTAACCTACTTATCTATTATTAAGCTATTAATCTTAAAGTTTATTCAAGCTAAGAACTTGATTAGGGAGTTTGATTTAGCAGATTACTCTTTAAAGACCATCTCTAAGGTAGTTTTTGATAACTTTACTGGAGCCTTTGATTTTGATTCTAAATGGGAGCTATTAAGTCGCAATAAGCAGATGATTGATAGTGTAGCTGGAATTTTAAATAAATATAACTTTGGAGATTTAAACACTAAGCTCTTAGGAGAGGTCTATCAACATTTAGTATCACATATGTCTAAAAGAAAGACTGGTCAGGTTTATACCCCTGAGAGTATTATTACCTTTATCTTAAAAAATACCTTAGATAATTATGATATTATTAAAAATCCTTATCTGAAAGTATTGGATCCTTCTTGTGGGAGCGGTTATTTTTTACTAGAGGCTTATGATATCTTATATGATAAGTATAGCAGTAATTTGGAGAAGCTAAAGGAGCTTTACCCTAAAAAAAATTGGAGTGTAAATAAGATACATCAGCATATTTTAGAGAATAACCTATACGGTATTGATTTAGATAGTTTTGCGGTACAATTGACTATAGTCTCTTTACTCTTTAAGGGAGTTGATAGTCATTTACCTGTAAGAAATATAAATATTGCCGCTGGAGATTTTTTAAGGGAAGAATTTAAGGATAAATTTGATCTTATCATTGGGAATCCACCTTATGTAGGTCATAAAGAACTTAAGAGAGAGTATAAAGAATGGTTGAAGGATAATTATTCAGTTTATGCTGACAAGGCCGATCT
>Ga0163224_100098_pt1 | contig 13811 bp, 12 predicted proteins | sample MSEWel2016_03_03_FD_113141 | JGI IMG/M metagenome (GOLD analysis project Ga0163224, IMG submission 113141) | Subsurface microbial communities from deep shales in West Virginia, USA - MSEEL Well Study Marcellus 5H_2016_03_03 ... | reverse complement strand
TTGGTTGGTTTTGCAGCTGAATCTGATAATCTATTAGAGAATGCTCAAAGTAAGCTCAAAAGAAAGAAAGCTGATTTGATAGTTGCTAATGATATCAGTGCTCAAGAGACGGGTTTTGCAAGTGATGATAATCAGGTTACAATTATCGGTAAGGATATTCAGGTTACTTTAGAAAAAGCAGATAAGTTAGAGATAGCTAGGGGAGTATTAGATGAGGTAGTAAAGCTTTTAAATTGAGTTTTAATACTTTAACTCTTGACATTATAGGATAAATTGAATATAATTTATTGTAATAATAGTAGGTTATAGTAGTTTGGTAATTTATGTAGGTTGATAATTTAGTATAGTAGCTTTATAAAAATAGTAGGATGGTAGCTTGGTAGTGAATATTTGCCAAATAAATAGGCTAGGTATACCTATTTATTGATAAATTTTACCACTCCTACGGGGGTGTTTTTCTTTTTGTATATTAAATTTTAGGGGGAATAAGAAGATGAGAAGTAGAGTAGTTAGTCTTTTAGTAGTTATTTTATCATTAGGATTATTAATCGGCTGTTCAAATCAAGGGACAGATAAGGCAGCTGAAGTAGATAAGCCGATTAAAGTAGGGATAATTCAAATTGTAGAGCATCCAGCTTTAGATGCAGCAAGAGAAGGTTTTATTGAAGAGTTAGCTACAGCAGGTTATAAAGAGGGAGAAAATATTACTTATGATTACAAAAATGCTCAAGGAGATATGGCAACAGCTCAAACTATAGCCAAGCAGTTTGCTTATGATGAATTAGATTTGATCTTAGCAATTGCAACTCCAACAGCTCAAGCAGTAGCTAATAGTGTCAAAGAGACTCCAATCTTAATTACCGCAGTTACAGATCCAAAATCAGCTGGTTTAGTAGAGAGTTTAGAAGAGCCAGGAGCAAATATTACAGGGACTAGTGATTTAACTCCAGTTAAGAAGCAGCTAGAGTTATTGACTGAAATAGTTTCTGATGTTAAGAAGGTTGGGATTATCTACAATGGAGGAGAGATCAACTCTGTTGTACAGGCGGAATTAGCTGAAAAGGCAGCTAAAGAATTAGGCTTAGAGTTAGTTCCTGTTACAGTCAGTTCAAGTAATGAGGTTTATCAAGGGGCTCAATCCTTAGTTGGCAGAGTAAAGGCAATTTACGTACCAACTGATAATACAGTAGTATCAGCAATACAATCAGTAGTAAAAGTAGCCAATGAGAATGACTTACCTTTGGTAGTAGGAGAAGATAATTCTGTAGAAAATGGTGGATTAGCAACTGTAGGTATTAACTATTACCAACTAGGTCGTCAAACTGCTAAGATGGCAGTTAAAGTATTAGCAGGGGAAGACCCAGCTACAATGCCAATTCAGTATTTAGAGAATACAGATTTAGTTATTAATTTAAAAGCAGCTAAGGAAATGAATATTGAAATTTCTCAAGAAATTATAGATAGAGCAAAAAAGGTTATTGAATAAATAATTAATAATCACTTTAAATAGTCCATTAATAAAGTAACTATGATATCATAGTTACTTTATTAATGGGTAATATATAACTGATATTAGTCATTTGGCTATGATTTTCATTAATTGTAAAGGAATAGAGTAGGAGGAGTAGTAATGAATATAAGTGTCTTTTTAAGTTCTGTTGAGCAGGGATTGGTCTATGCAATTATGGCTTTAGGGGTCTATTTGACCTTTAGAATATTAGATTTTCCTGATTTGACTGTAGATGGGAGTTTTCCTCTGGGGGCGGCAGTAGCAGCTAAGTTGATTTATTCAGGATGGAATCCTGTAGTAGCAATTATCTTAGCTTTATTAGCTGGAATATTAGCTGGGACTTTAACAGGTATCTTAAATACTAAATTAAAGATAACGGGATTATTATCGGGAATATTGACGATGACAGCACTTTATTCGATTAATTTAAGGATTATGGGAAGAGCTAATATATCATTGTTAGGCAAGAATAAAATATTTAACTTATTAACTAGTTTAGGAATATCGGAAAAAGCAAGTACTTTTATATTCTTCTTTGTAGTTGTGCTAATAGTTAAATTGTTAATTGATTGGTTCTTAAAGACGGAGCTAGGTTTAGCACTAAGGGCAACTGGTGATAATAAGCAGATGGTTAGAAGTTTAGGAGTAAATACAGATTTAACTGTAATCTTAGGTTTAGGACTATCTAATGGACTAGTAGCATTAGCTGGTGCTTTAGTAGCTCAACACCAAGGATTTACCGATGTTAAGATGGGGATAGGTATGATTATTATTGGTTTAGCATCAGTGATTATAGGTGAGGCTATAGTCAGAAATAAAACCATTAAATGGGCTACTTTAGGAGTTGTTTTGGGTTCAGTTATCTACAGACTGGTTATTACTATCGCATTACGAATGCGTTTGAACCCAAATGATTTAAAATTAATTACTGCTATTTTAGTAATTGGAGCACTAGGAGCACCAGCGATTAAAGAGCAATTTAGCTTTAAAAGGTTACAAGGGGGTGCTAAGTAATGCTTAAAGTTATCGGTGGAGTTAAAGTTTTTAATAAGGGGACTATCAATGAGAAGGTGGCCCTACGGGGTGTGAATTTGGAGATGGATAAGGGTGAATTTATCACAGTTATTGGTAGTAATGGTGCTGGTAAATCGACTTTATTGAATGTGATTGCAGGAAATCTAATTTTAGATCAAGGTCAGGTGATTGTTGATGATAAGGACTTAACAAATAAGTCTGACCATCAGCGAGCAAATTTAATCAGCAGAGTCTTTCAAGACCCTTTACAGGGAACAGCAGCTTCTATGACCATTGCTGAGAACCTGGTCTTAGCTTTAAAAAGAGGCTCACGTTTAGGATTAGGAATTGGTGTGAAAGCTGCTAGGCGTAAGAAGTTTCAAGAGGCTTTAAGTATCCTAAATTTAGGCTTAGAGGATAGGCTAGATGATAAGGTTGGGCTATTATCGGGTGGTCAACGGCAGGCACTCACCTTGATAATGGCAACTTTGCAGAAGCCAAAGGTATTATTATTAGATGAACATACTGCAGCTTTAGATCCAAAAACAGCTCAGAATATTATAGAGATTACTCAGAAATTAGTAAAGCGTCATGAGTTGACGACTTTGATGGTTACCCATGATTTAGACCATGCTATAGAGTTGGGTACTAGAACTATCATGATGAATAATGGTAATATTATCTTGGATGTCAAAGGTGAAGAGCGAGAAGGAATGACTATAGATGATTTATTGGATAAGTTTACTAAGGTCAGTGGTCATCGACTGACTAATGATCGAATATTGTTAGCTCAGTAAGCTATTATCAAATATCTTTTAGTCTTGACAACTGAATGTCTTTATTTTAAAATGTATTTAGTCTGTTAAATCTGTAATAAATTGAGATAAAATATATATCATATTAACATATATGTTAATATGATATATATTTTTTTGGTTAGGAGGTAAACTATGACAAAGGGGCAGTTGGAAGCAGCAATCAGCAGAGAATTGACACAATGGGAGAAGGACTTTTTAGGTCGAGGACCAGTTATGGTTAAGACCGACATTATGCGGGATATGATAATAGTTGTTTTGAAGGGGCTGTTAACACCTGCAGAACATAAGTTGTCTGAGACAACTGAAGGGTTATTGTCCATTAAAAGAATTCGTGCTGATCTGTTAGAAGCAGGACGAGAAAAGCTAGGAGAGATCATTAAAGAGCAGACTGGTGAAGAAGTAGTTATATTTCATAGTGATATCAGTACAAGAACTGGTGAAAGAATCATGGTCTTCAAATTATCTGCTAATTTAGAGGAGAAGATAGGTTCTTAATAAAGGAATAATAAGATTTAAAAGATAACTAAGCTCTGACAGAGCTAACTTGATTATTTTATAAACTGATAATCATCAATTTTGTCTTTGCAAGAAAATACTTGACAAGGTGATGTTATATCGATATAATAAGGAAAGTAATTACTGTGGTATGTTAAATATTGGTTAGTTTATATTTAAAGATTACTTTAAAATCAAAAATGGCTGATAATAGTAATGGAAATAAATATTGAATTTTTAATGCTATCTTGAAAAGATATATGTTAGTTAGTCTAGTTAAGATAGTATTATGGTAACATATAAAATAGAAAACCGAGTTGGCAGGCAGAAGAAGGGTATAAGATACCAGTCCTATGTAGGTCAACACCAGATTAGCTAAGATTAATCTTAGCTAATCTGGTGTTGACCTTTTTTTATGTTCTTAAACATAGAGGCTAAGAACCTTTAATCAAAGAAGGTAGTTGTAAAGGTTTATAGACTTATAAGAGTAGATTAGTTATTATTATTATTAATTTGGAGAATATAAGTACTGATAATACCTTTAGTATATCTTATCTTTTAATTTAATAAGCATGCTAAAATATAGTGAGTTTTTATTAATATTAGGCTGTCATTGGGTGAATTTATTTTTATAGCTATGTTATCATAATTTCAATTAATAAAATTATTAAATAATAAGGAGGATGAATTGATTTGGAAAGTATATCAAATTCGAATATTTCTAAAGGAAATAAGAGGTGGTTATATATACCTTTAGGATTGATAATCTTTATGTGCATGGGGACAGTCTATGCTTGGAGTGTATTTAGAAAGCCTATAGAGGAGATATTTAATATTGGTGCTACTGAAAGTGGCTTACCTTATATGTTCTTTTTAGTGGCTTATGCGCTAGGAATGCCGATTGCAGGAGGATTAATAGATAAGTATGGTCCTAGAGTAATGACTATAGTTGGAGGATTAATCGTTTCAATTGGTTGGATTGCATCAGGCTTTGCTTCTAATATAACTATGTTGATTATTACCTATGGTATAATTGCAGGTGGAGGAGTAGGGATAGCTTATGGAGCTCCTATGGCGGTAGCTGCTAAATGGTTTCCTGATAAGAAGGGATTGGCGGTAGGTTTGACCTTAGGTGGTTTTGGTCTATCCCCTTTTGTAACTGCTCCTGTGGCAAATTGGTTGGTAAATTCTTATGGACCTTTTCAGACCTTTAGAATCTTAGGTATAGCCTTTGCTATTATTATTACAGTTTTAGCAATACCGTTGAAGTTTCCAGAAAGAGAGTTGGAGGGTGATGACGATAATCAAAAAGATAGCACGCTAGGTGTAAGAGATTTAACTGCTAAAGAGATGATAAAGACATCAACTTTTTATGGTCTGTGGCTCTGTTTTGTAATAGGAACACTGGTAGGTTTAATGGCTATTGGAATTTCAAGCCCTGTAGCTGAGGAAGTTGTTAAGTTAGATGCTAGTACAGCAGCCTTTATGGTCTCCTTTTTTGCTATCTTTAATGGAATAGGGCGACCTATTTTTGGAAGTATTACAGATAGCCTCAACCCTAAGAAAGCTGCTATTATTTCATATACATTGATAATTGTAGCATCGATTTTAATGCTAAATACTGGCGAAGGGAATGTGTTTTTATATGGATTGGCTTTTGCTATATTCTGGTTGAACCTTGGTGGTTGGTTAGCGATAGCACCTGCTGCTATAGGAATCTTCTTTGGAGCAAAGAACTATAGTAAGAATTATGGATTCTTATTTACTGCTTATGGGGTAGGAGCTGTATTAGGGAATCTGCTGGCAGGTAAGTTAAGAGATATACTAGGAAGTTATTTATATACCTTCTATCCAACGATAGGACTTGCAGTTTTAGGTATAATCATTGCTGTTTTAATGTTAAAGGAGCCCAAAATTGAAAATTAATTTTGATAAAGGATGCAATTTTGCATCCTTTATTTTTTTATAGCTTAATTGATTATAAAATTAGAAGGTATTTCCACCAGTTTAGTATAAATACTATAATTAAGTCCTGTATGATTAATATAATTACAGGCTATGCTAGTTTAATATCCTTATAAAGAAGCATTTTTTTACTAGCATGAGCTGTATTAATAATAAGCTTTAAGAATAGAGAGAATAGTTTTAAGAAATCTTAAGTTAAGGAGGGTGAAATTAATGAAAAAGTTAGTAATAGTAGGAAGTGGTATAGCTGCTATTAGTGCAATTAAGGCTATTAGAGAGTATGATAAGGAATGTAGGATCGAGTTGTTTGGAGAAGAGAGTAGCTATCCCTATAATCGTATCAAACTATCAAAGGGGTTAATGGATGATATTAATGTAGATAAAATTTTATTAGAAAAGAGAGAATGGTATGATGAGAATGATGTAGAGATTTATTTAGATACTAGGGTTACTGCGATAGATCCAGAGAATAACGAGGTGATCTTAGATAATGGTGAGAGGGTTAGTTATAGTAAGTTAGTATTGGCTAATGGGGCTAGAAATTCAGCTCCACCGATTAGTGGAATAGATAAAGAAGGGGTCTTTACTCTAAGAAAAGTGGTAGATTCTAGGGCGATTAAAGAGTATGCAGAGGATAGTAATCAGGTCTTAATTATTGGTGGAGGAGTATTGGGCTTAGAGATGGCATGGACTCTTAGCCAAGCAGGTAAAGAGGTTATGGTAGCTGAGATATGTCCTTATCTGATGCCAGAACAGTTAGATGAAAAGGCTTGTCAGATATTAGAAGAGAAGGTTAAAGAACATAATATTGAGATTTTAGCTGGCACATCAATTGAGAAGATAGTCGGAGAAGATAAGGTAGAAGCTTTTATAACTGGTAAAGGTGAGAAACGAGAATGTGATATGGCGATTTACTCTACTGGAATTAGACCAAATTTGGATATATTAGAAGGAACTGATATAGAGACTGACTTTGGGGTTGTCGTAAATAATAGGATGCAGACAAATTATCCTGATATCTATGCTGTTGGTGATGTATCAGAGCTTGATAATAAGGGTTTTGGTCTCTGGCCGATTGCTATTGAGCAAGGGAAGATAGCAGGATATAATATTATAGGTCAAGAGGATGTTTATCAACATATTATTCCAACAGTTATGCTTAATGCCTTTGGACTATCTCTATTTGCTATAGGGGATAATGATGAGCAAGATGGGATAGATATAATTAGTGAAGAGCAAGAGGATAAGTATATCAAGGTCGTAATTAAAGATAGAGTTATCATTGGTGCTATTGTGATAGGGGATATGAGTAAGTCGGTTACTCTAAGAAAGGCTATCAAGCAAAGTTTAGAATTAGGTGATTTAGATTTTGATAATGTATCAGTTTCAAAGTTAATAGAGATAATAAAGAGTAAGCAGTGAACTTTGACTATTAGTATTATACTTAGGAATCATCACTTATTAATTTTGGAGGTGAGCTGTAATGGCGATAGTAAGTTTTTGTGAGAACAATTTTGTTCATGGGGTGGAAGAGTTAGTAGATAGAATAGAAGAAGAACTTGATGGTGCTAGTGTAGAGATTGAAGCCTGTTTGGGTTTTTGTGGAGATTGTGCTATGGGACCCTTTGCCTTGGTAGATGAGGAGTTTTTGCAAGCAGAGACAGTAGACGATTTATATGAAATGATTAAAAAAGGAGTTTGAACTTTGACCTCGTCTTATAGGCGGGGTTTTGACTTTATATTATGTAGTGCCAAGCCTTTAGAGGCTTGACTTATCACAAAGCTATCTTCTATACGCAGCTAGTGATAATAAATCATCAACAGTAACCATTTCAATACCTTTTTCTTGTAATGTTTCAATAATAGTTGGAAGTGCATTGATAGTTGGCATTAGGCTTTGACCTTTTCCTCCAGCCGAGTGGAAGAGAATAATCGCACCTTCATGGATATCTGGTAATGTTCTAGCTAGTACCTCTTCTTTAGTCTTAGCTTTCCAATCTAAGGTGTCTACAGACCAATGGATTACCTTATAACCCATATTGTTAAGTTGTTCTAAAGTAGAAGTATTTGCAGCACCATAAGGTGGTCTCATAAGTTTAGGTCTCTTACTAATAATCTTTTTGATAGAGTTATCTGTATCAGTCATATCCTGCTCTAATTCATACTCATTTAGAGTGTTTAGGTTAGCATGATCCCAAGAATGGTTGGCGATAGTGTGACCTTCTTCATAGATTCTCTTAACTATACTTGGATTCTTTTCTACTCTCTCTCCAACTAAGAAGAAGGTAGCTTTAACATTATATTTCTTCAATACGTCAAGTACTTGAGGAGTATAAACTGGGTCTGGTCCATCATCAAAGGTTAAGGCTACCTTCATAGTATTAGGACCTTTACGGTATATTTTTTTAATATTTTCTTCTCTCTTTGGTTCTGCTATAACAACATCATTATTATTTATCCAATTGATATTGCTGTAATCTGTATTAAAGGAACTATTAGAACTTTTTCTGGTATCACTAGTCACCCTGCTAAAATTATAAGAGTTCGAACTTGTTTTTTTATCAATAGAAGGTAGACTTAGTGCTTGTCCAGAATATATAATATTAGGGTTACTAATATTATTGATCCTAATTAAATCAGTGATTGAGGTATTAAATCTTTTGGCAATTGTAAATAAAGAGTCACCTGACTGAATTCTATAGGCTTCACTAGCGTAACTATTTGCTGCTACTGCAAAGATTAATATTAGAGATAATATAAGTGCAACTATATATTGTCTATTTTTGATCATATCTTCATATACCTCCTTTTTTATTGGCTGTGATTAGAATAACATATGTTAGGTACAATCTCAATCTGTAATTTTTGGGAAGATAAATACATTTTATAGAATTTAATAACAAATAATAGAAAATAATAGTGGTTAAAAAATTAAAAGTCAACAAAGAACTTTATAATCAAACTTGAGTTTAAGGTTAATTAAGTTGAAAACTTAAACTTATACCCAGACTTAATAATGGAAGGAGCTAGAGTTATGGCAAAGGTAGTGATGGATAGAGAACTTAAAGAAGGAAGACTGCTTACAAGAGAGAATAGGTTTGTAGCTAAAGTTGAGTTAGAGGGAGAAGAAGTAATAGCTTATGTACCTAATCCAGGACGGATGGAGGAGTTAATGATTCCAGGGACTAAAGTTTTTGTAGCTCATTACCCTAAAGCCAATCGGAAGACCGAGTATAGTCTATTGTTAGTAGATTATAATGATAATTTAATATCTATAGATAGCCATTTGACCAATAGGTTGGTAGAGAATGCCCTCTTAGAAGGTGATTTGGTTCAATTTAGGGGTTATGAAGAGATTAAGCCAGAGTATACTTATGGTAATAGTCGCTTAGATTTTTATTTAAGAGGAAAGGGTAAGAAGTGTCTAATTGAGGTTAAGTCTGCAACTTTGGTAGAAGAGGGAGTGGCTAAATTTCCAGATGCTCCAACTAAAAGGGGGAGACGCCATTTAGATGAATTAATTAAAGCACATCAGGAAGGTTATAGGGTAGCAGTAATCTTTATCATTCAAAGAGCTGATGCCTATAAGTTTACTCCCCATCAGAGAATAGATCTAAAGTTTGCAGAGAAATTGAAGGAAGCTGCTGAAAATGGTGTAGAAATTTATGCTTATAATTGCAATATAAGTACTACAGAAGTCAGTATCAACCAAACAGTAGAGGTTGATGTATAAGATTAACTATGATGATACAAAATATAAAGGATAATTATTGACAAATATCTGTTAAAGTGTTAGACTAATGGAGATAATAAAATTATCAAAAAAAGAATAATCACACATCAAGAGTAGTGGAGGGATAGGCCCTATGAAGCTCGGCAACCACCTGTAAAGGAAAGGTGCTAATTCCTACAAGGAAATAACCTTGGGAGATGTTCAGATTCTTATTAATCCATCTCTCCTTAGAAGGAGGGTTTTTTTAATTTTAAAGCAAGTAGTTAATGGTGATAGACTATACACTGTAAACTATTTATTACATATTATTTAGGAGGTAGTCAAATGGGTAAAAGATATTTATTTACATCTGAATCAGTTACAGAGGGGCATCCAGACAAGGTAGCTGATCAGATTTCTGATTCTGTATTAGATGCAATTTTAAGTCAAGATCCACAGGCAAGGGTTGCTTGTGAGACTACAGTAACAACAGGTATGATCTTAGTTTCTGGTGAGATTTCTACTAATTGCTATGTTGATATCCCAAAGATAGCTCGTAATGTAGTTAGAGAGATTGGTTATACTCGCGCCAAGTATGGTTTTGATTCTGAAACTTGTGCAGTATTAACTTCAATTGATGAACAGTCTCCTGATATTGCTCAAGGTGTAGATGAAGCTTTGGAGGTTAAAGAAGGAAAAGAGAGTGCAGAAATTGGTGCTGGAGATCAAGGACTAATGTTTGGCTATGCTAGTAATGAGACTGAAGAGTTAATGCCATTACCAATTACTTTGGCTCATAAATTAGCTAGACGACTAGCTAAAGTGAGAAAAGAAGAGATTTTAGATTATTTAAGACCTGATGGTAAGACTCAGGTAACTATTGAATATGAAGATGACAAGCCTGTAAGAATCGATACTATCGTTATTTCAACTCAACACCATCCAGAGATAAGCTTAGAGCAGATTAGAGAGGATATGATTGAGTATGTAGTTAAGCCGGTGATAGATAGTGATTTATTAGATGAAAAGACTAGATACTTCATTAATCCAACAGGTCGTTTTGTAATTGGTGGACCACAAGGTGATGTGGGGTTGACAGGTCGTAAGATCATAGTTGATACTTATGGTGGAATGGCACGCCATGGTGGTGGAGCTTTCTCTGGGAAAGATGCTACTAAGGTAGACCGTTCTGCTGCTTATGCGGCTCGTTATGTAGCTAAGAATATTGTAGCAGCAGGCTTAGCCGATAAGTGTGAGGTACAATTATCTTATGCAATCGGTGTAGCTTATCCTGTATCTATTATGGTTGATACCTTTGGAACTGCTAAGATTGAAGAGAGTAAGATTGTAGAGCTAGTAAATAAGCATTTTGACTTAAGACCAGGTAAGATCATTGAAACCTTAAATTTGCGTAAGCCACATTATCGTCAAGTTGCTGCCTATGGTCACTTTGGTAGAAATGATTTAGATCTACCGTGGGAGAGAACAGATAAGGTAGATTTATTAAAAGCTGATGCTGGATTATAGAAAACAGAAGAAATTGATAATAACAAAAGCCTAGAGAATATTCTCTAGGCTTTTGTTATTATATTTTAGAGACTAGATGTTTTCCAATTAGACCTAACAGAGAATAGAGATTATAAAATTTATTATTTATTTCAGAGAGTTTAGAGAAGTCATTATTGTCTATGAAATTTCTGCTCTATTAATAGTTTACTGACAAATTTTTTAATTTCTTCTTCAATCTCAATGGATTTGAGATCAGAGGGTCTTCTATCTGTTAATTCGATATTATATTTAGCAAACCAGTTGTCTAATTTTTCTATTATATGATCATAGGTATCAGTAATTATCTTTTTGATGCTATCTTCAGCGTGATTTAGATTGTTAAGAGCTTCCTTATATCCTAAGGTGATTCCTTGATGGGATAAGTGATAAAAGTCATTTAATACAGCTGCTTCATTGGCTGGATTCTCTTCTTTATAGACTTCATACATTAATTTTAAAAAGGTAAAGACATTATCAGAGATATTATCTATGGAAAAACTCTTATCATTATTATCTTGATGGTGATTATTTGGTTTAGAGTAAGTAATTTCGTCATTATTGATTCGGTGTTTGAAAGATATGTCAATTAAATCAGTGTGATGTTCTTTATGCTCTTTAGACCTTTGTTTAGTATCATTATTTTTCTTAGAATTATTCTTACTTATCTTAGCAATTTTACTGATTGCTTTAATAGGATTAACTTTATCAAAATTTTCCACAATAAATCCCTCCTTTTTAGGAGTAATAATATTATTATCGGATAATATTATTATTTGTTAACTTTAATTAATCTTAGAGAGCTTTAATTAAATAAGCCGTTCTCTAATATTAATCGATAAGCTAGCTTATTTCTATTATTTTTAAACCTTATTAACTAATGTTTATAGTCTAAGTTTATGCAAGTTCTGTTGAGATTATAGAGAATTTATCAAATTAATTTTAATCAAGTGTAATAAAATTTTCATCAGTGGAAAAAATAATAAAATTACTTGACAAAAGGTTCAATTAATATTATAATTTAGATAACGATAATCATTACTGACTAAGAATTGATAAATTCCTCCCCTTAGTTAAAATGGTTTTACTTAAATAACAAGCCTCCCTTGTTATATATAATCGTTAAAATGCTGGTATCATCGGAGATATCAGCTTTTTTCTTTTTTTGTCTATAAATTATGCTCAGTCACTACTAGTCTGGGATTAAGGTAGGTACTAGTTGAGTTAATAAACTTTATTGATGTTTATCTTTTTATAATTACATATTTAGTTAATTGCTTGAAAATATTATTATATTTATTTATAATAATGATAATAATACTAATATCTATAGATAAGTGATAGCTAAGGATTAAAGAGCTTTTCTCATCACTTATCATATTTGAATATCTGTGGACTATTCAAATATAATGACAAATGATTACATAAGTTAGTTCGTTAGTTTCAATTGATAAAATTACATATAATCTTTAGGAGGGATAAGATGAATCAGATTACATCAATAACTGACAATATTTATTGGATTGGTGTTAATGACCGAGAAACTGAATTGTTTGAGGCTTTATGGCCTTTGCCTAAAGGGGTAGCTTATAATTCTTATTTAATCGATGGTGAGAAAGTAGCTATAGTTGATACAGTGAAAAATAGTTATATTAATTCTTATTTAAGAAACATTAAAGGGGTTATTGGCGATAGACCGATAGATTATCTAATTATCAATCATATGGAGCCTGACCACTCTGGTTCTATTAAGGCAATTAAGAATGAATATCCTAATATTAAAATTGTAGGAAATAAGAAGACCTTAAACTTTGTTGAAGGATTTTATGGAATTAAAGATGGTTTCCATGAGGTTAAGGATGGCGATATTTTAGATTTAGGAGGACGACAGCTGAAATTTTATTTAACACCGATGGTACACTGGCCTGAAACTATGATGACCTATGACCAACAAGATAAGGTGCTATTTTCAGGGGATGCTTTTGGTGGATTTGGAAATTTAGATGGTGGAATCTTTGATGATGAGTTGAATATCGAATTTTATGAGGATGAGATATCCCGTTATTTTACCAATATAGTTGGTAAGTATGGTCCCATGGTGCTAAGAGCTATCTCTAAATTAGAGGAGGTAGATATTCAAACTATCTGTTCAGCCCATGGTCCTATCTGGCGTAGTAATCCTCAATATATCATTGATAAGTATGTCAAGTGGAGTAACCAAGAGGCAGAAGATGGAGTTGTAATAGCGTATGGTTCGATGTATAGTAATACAGAGAAGATGGTAGAGGCTACTGCTCGTCAGCTTGCAAAAGAGGGTATTAAGAATATTAGAGTGTATAATGTTTCTAAAACCCATATGTCCTATATTATTAATGATGTTTGGCGTTATAAAGGGCTAATTTTGGCAAGTTGTACGTACAACACAGGAGTATTTCCTTTAATGGATAATCTTCTTCGTTTCCTAGAGAATAAGAAGATTAAGAATAAGACTTTAGGGCTAATTGGTTCCTATAGTTGGAGTGGGGAGTCCCGTGATCGATTGAAGGATTTTGCTGCTCAAATTAATTGTGAACCTGTTCATCCAATTATTGAGATGAAATGTGCTCCTACAGAAAAAGAGTTTGATGATTGTGCTATCTTAGCTAAGAAGGTAGCTGAAGGGATAAAAGAATAGAGCTTTTAAAGAAAGCCTTGACTACAATCTTGATTGTAGTCAAGGCTTTCTTTATTTTTGACTAGATTAATGATTTTT
>Ga0163224_100096_pt1 | contig 13971 bp, 15 predicted proteins | sample MSEWel2016_03_03_FD_113141 | JGI IMG/M metagenome (GOLD analysis project Ga0163224, IMG submission 113141) | Subsurface microbial communities from deep shales in West Virginia, USA - MSEEL Well Study Marcellus 5H_2016_03_03 ... | reverse complement strand
TGTTAAAGAAGTAATTACCACTCCTAAAGGGGAAACTGTTTTAGATATGGGGCAAAATTTTGCAGGGTTCATAGAATTTAAGTCAGAGCTTCCTAAAGGTTCTAAAGTAGTATTAGATTTCGGTGAAGTTTTACAAGAAGGTAATTTCTATAATGAAAATTATCGAGATGCAAAATCACAGTTTGTTTATATTTCTAATGGAGAAGAAGAGGTTGTAAGACCTCATTTCACTTATTTTGGATTCCGATATGTCAGAGTAACAGGTTGGGTTGGAGAATTAGATCCATCTGATTTCACTGGCAAAGTAGTATATTCAGATCTGAATAGAACAGGCTTTATTGAGACATCAGATGAAAAGATTAATCAGCTCTATTCAAATTGTCTTTGGGGACAGAAATCAAACTTTATTGATATGCCTACTGATTGCCCACAAAGATCTGAACGGCTGGGTTGGACAGGAGATGCTCAGGTTTTTGCTCCAACTGCAAGTTATAATATGGATACCAGAGCTTTTTATCGTAAATTTTTACGAGATCTGAGACATGAGCAAAAAAGAATGGATGGGGGAGTACCTAATTATATTCCCAATACTGGAGACTTAGGTGGTACTTCTAGTGCTTGGGGTGATGCAGCTACTTTTATCCCTAATACATTGTTCAACTATTATGGAAACATAGAAGAGATGAAGACTTATTATCCAATGATGAAAGATTGGGTGGACTACGTTACAGAAGAAGCTGAAAAATCAGGTAATAAATATTTATATTCAACAGGGTCTCATTTTGGAGATTGGCTAGCTTTAGATGGAGTTACTTCACAAAGTTTTAAAGGCGGAACTGAAGATTATTATATAGCTTCTGTTTATTATTATCGTTCAGCAGAGATTCTGTCAGAGATGGCAGCAAGGCTTGGTAAATTTGAAGAAGCAGAAGAATATATGGTTTTAAGTGAACATATAAAAGAGGCAATCTTAGCAGAGTATTTTACCCCTACAGGTAGACTGGCTATTGATACCCAAACAGCATATATTATTGCCTTAAAATTTGGTGTTTATAAAGATAAAGCTAGAGTAATAGAGCAATTTAGAAATAGGCTGCAAAAGGATTGTTATCGAATTAAATGTGGTTTTGTGGGAGCACCTTTGTTATGTACTGTATTGAGTGAGAATGGGATGGAGGATTTAGCTTATGACTTCTTATTCCAAGAGGAATTTCCAAGTTGGTTATATTGTGTCAATCTTGGAGCTACAACTATCTGGGAACGTTGGAATTCTATCTTAGAAGATGGTACGATCAGTGGCACAGGAATGAATTCATTAAATCATTATGCTTATGGATCTGTTATGGAATTTATCTATGCTCATGTAGCAGGAATTAGAGCAGCTGAACCAGGCTTTAGAAAGGCTGTAATTGAACCTAAGCCTAACATGAAATTTAAATATGTTAAGTGTCAGTATGATTCAGTAAGCGGAACATATGTGAGTAATTGGGAAATCAAAGAAGATGGTAAAGTTCATGTTCATGTTGAAGTACCTTTTAATGCAGAAGCTACTCTGATATTACCAAGGTGCGAAGATCCAGCAAAACATCTTGGTAGTGGTAGCTATGATTTTGAATACATGCCAACTTCTGATTATCGTCTTATTTATCATAAGGAAACGCGTTTGGAACAATTAAAAGAAGATGAAGAAGCAATGGAGATCTTAGCAGAAAAATTGCCTGCTGCAGTAGGCCTGATTAAGAGTGGTAATCCTGAGATGGGTTCTAAAAAATTAGAAGATCTTTACCAGATGGGATATATGGGCTTTAAACCTGAAGATATAAAAGCTACTATAGATGAATTATGTAAATTAAAAAGGTGGTAAGGAAATAAATCTAGTTGGAGTGAAAAAGAGACTGTTATTTAGAGCTAAATTAATAAATTTAGCTTAAATAGCAATTAGGAGGAAAAAAATGTTAGAAAAGAAGTTTAATCAATCATGGAAATTTTGGTTAGACAGAGATGCTTTTGCTCTAGTATGGAATATTCCAGAAGAGGCTCAGGATATTACCTTGCCACATGATGCAATGATTGAAGTAGATCCAAATCCTGAGAGTGCTAATAAAGGTAATACAGGTTATCGTGACGGTGATAATTATAATTATGTAAAGTTATTTAATGCTCCTAGGGAGTATCGTAACAAAACTGTGATGATGAAATTTGAAGGTGTCTACATGAATACCTTTGTTTACATCAATGGACAATTAGCAGCAAAACGTCCCTTTGGCTACTCAACATTTTATGTTCATCTGAATGACTACCTTAAGTATGGTGAGGAGAATGAAATCCGCGTTATTGTACGTAATGGTGCAATGACCAACAGTCGCTGGTATTCTGGTGGTGGTATCTATCGCGATGTTTATCTATTGGTATCTGATTTGACCTATATGGTTCCAGCTGGAATACAGATCAAAACTGACTCTATAGAGGATGATTATGCAGTAGTAGATATTTCTACAGAGTTAAAGAATAGATGCCATACTCCAGCTGAATTAGTATTAGAAACAGTGATCAAAGATGGAGCTGGAACTGTCGTATCAGCAGATAAAATACCAGTTGTTCTATTTGAAGGTGGAGCAAGAAAGGTTTCTCAAAGAATCGTAATAGATAATCCTAAGCTTTGGTCAGCGGATATACCAGAACTTTATAACTGCGTTAGTAAATTATATCAGGAAGATGAAGTTATTGATGAAAGTGAAAATAAATTTGGAATCCGTATCTTGCAAGTAGATGCTAAAAGAGGATTACGGGTGAATGGAAAGACTGTAAAATTACGAGGAGCGTGTGTTCACCATGATAGTGGATTACTTGGGGCAGCAACTTATGATGATGTAAAGTACCGTCAAGTTAAAATATTGAAAGAGGCAGGGTTTAATGCTATCAGAATGGCTCACAATCCAATATCACAAGCGATGCTAAGAGCCTGTGATGAACTTGGGATGTATGTCATGGATGAGTCCTTTGATATGTGGACAAGATGCAAATCAGATTATGATTATGGAATGTACTTTCAAGAGTGGTGGGAAAAAGATATTGAAGCGATGGTGAGAAAGGATTATAATCATCCATCAGTTATCTTATATTCAATTGGTAATGAGATACCTGAATTAGGTACCAATAAAGGGGTAGAGATTTGTCATCAGATTTCTGAAAAAGTAAAATCCTTGGACAATACTAGATTTACCCTTGTATCTATTAATGGAGTTTTTGCAGCTGGAGATGTAGTGGATAAGATTGTAGCCGATGTGGTAGCAGAATTGAATAAAGAAGGAACCCTAGAGGGTAATGTTAATAACTTTATGGCTCTGATGCAAGATCATATGGATAGAATCGTTGTGCACCCAGAAATAACTAAAATATTAGAGAAAGTATGTCCAACTACTGATATTGCTGGATATAATTATATGGCTGCTCGATATGAAGAAGATGGAGTAGAATATCCAAATCGAGTAATTGTCGGTAGTGAAACTTATCCACCGGAAATAGCTAGAAATTGGGAGCTTGTTAAAAAGTATTCTCATGTCATTGGAGATTTCACCTGGACAGGCTGGGATTATATCGGAGAAGCTGGAGTAGGAGTTCCTGCCTATCAGAGAGGCGAAGGTGGTTTTGGAGCTCAATATCCTTGTCAACTTGCTTATTGTGGTGATATAGATATTACTGGTTTTAGAAGACCGGCTTCCTATTTTAGAGAAGTTGTATTTGGATTAAGAAAAGATCCCTATATAGCAGTTCAAAATCCCCATAAATATGGAGAAGATTTAATTAAGACACCATGGGTAATGAGTGATAGCATTTCAAGCTGGACTTGGAAAGAATCTGAAGGAAAACCAATCATTATCGAAATCTATTCTCCTGGTGAAGAAGTAGAATTAATTTGTAATGGCAAATCTTTAGGTAAGAAGGCAGCAGGGAAATTAGCTGGATTTAGAACTTATTTTGAAACTAGCTATGAACCAGGTAGATTAACAGCTATTGCTTATGAGAATGGCTTAGAAATTGGAAGGATGGACTTATCAACAGCTGCTAAAGAACGAAAAGTATTTATTAAACCAGAAGCAGGAAGAGACCAAGAACTTATTTATTTACCCATTGAAATCTGTGATAAAGATGGAAACATAGGAACTGAGGAAGAAGCAAGGCTAGAAATTACAGTAGAAGGTGTAGCAGAAATAATAGGTTTTGGTAGTGCAAATCCAAAGTCAGATTACAATTATAATAAAATGGTAACAGAAACCTTCCAGGGTCGTGCTTTAGCAATTTTGAAGAAGAAAGAAAATGAAGGTACTGTTTCAATAAAAGTAAGTTCTGATAAGTATCAAGATGAAGTTATTGAATTAGAAATTTAGTTGCTTAATAAAAGAGATAATAAAAATACTAAAGAGCTTCAAGAAGTTTTATTGCAATTTTTAATAGAATTTTTACTGGGAGTTGATTAATTGTGAGCATAGAAGCAGTTATCTTTGATTTGGATGGTGTCATAGTATCAACAGACGAGAAGCATTATCAGGCTTGGAAGAAGATAGCCGATGAAGAAGGGATATCTTTTGACCGTGAGTTTAATGAACGATTTCGTGGAGTAAGTAGGATGGATTGTTTAGAGATGTTAATAGCTGAAACAGATAAAGAGTACAGTGCAGAGGAAAAGAAAGAGCTTGCTACCAGAAAGAATAACTATTATCGTGATTTATTACAAAGTTTAGATGAAAATGATATATTATCTAATGTAATAAACATACTAGAAGGGTTAAAAGAGAAAGGGATCAAGATAGCGGTAGGTTCATCAAGTAGAAATACCCCTTTAATCTTAAAGCAGATAGGTTTAGACAACTATTTTGATGGAGTTGCCGATGGGAATCAGATAACAAAAAGTAAACCAGATCCAGAAGTATTCTTATTGGCTGCTGAAAAAGTGGGAGTAGACCCTGAAAAATGTCTAGTTGTTGAGGATGCAGATGCTGGGATTGAGGCTGCTATAGCTGGTGGAATGAAGACAGTAGGTGTTGCTTCTGCTAGTAGTAATCTAAAAGCAGATCTAAAATTAAAAGATTTGTCGGTTGTAAATATTGAAGACTTATTGGATGTATAAATTTAGAGGAAGAGAAAAAAATATTATTAAAAATAAAAACTATTGGGCAAATAGTCTATTAATCTTGTTGTAAAGAATGAAATGAGATAGTTAAGTAAGTACGAGAGATTTATAAAATCACAGAAGTAAAATGGGCGGAGTAGATTATTAATAAAATATATTTAAACAGTCGAATATCTATTCAAAAACATCCAGATTTGTTCTGGGTGTTTTTATATTCCAAGGCGCTTACACAGATAATATTTTTAGAAGGGAAGATCCACTACAGAATATCAACTAAGAAAATTAGATATTATTATACAATTCAAAGATCTAATTGTAATTGAATTAAAAGAATGATAGACTTTAGTTACAATAATGATAATAGATACTAATAGAACTAAATAATTTTTAAGTTAGAAAGAAGGCTAAAATATGAAATTAGAGGATAATAACATCCCTTTATATTATCAAATAGAGAATTTAATCAGAGGTAAGATTGAAAAAAAAGAGTATAGTATAGGTGAAAGGATTCCATCAGAACGGGAGCTAGGTGAGCTTTTTAAGGTAAGCAGGATGACCGTTAGAAAGGCCCTTGAGAATTTAGTAAGTGAGGGTATTTTAGAAAGAAAAGAGAGGAAAGGAACCTTTGTTTCTCGGAATAACTTAAAGGAATTTCCTAGTTTAATTGGAGTTAATGAATATATTAAAGCTGAAGGAATGACACCCAATAATAAAATTATTAATAAGGAGTTAATCAAGCCAAATAAGAGGATTATTAAAAACTTGAATCTAAACTCAGATGAGAAGGTTATTTTAATAGAAAGGCTAATTTTAGCAGATGATAAGCCAGTGGGTTTTGAACAGTCTTATATCTCTTATGCTATCTGTCCAGATTTATTAGAGATCGATATTAGCCAGCAATCTATCTATGAGATGTTAAGAAGAAATGGCCATAAGCCTACAAAGGCAAAAGATGAAACTAGTGCAATATTAGCAGATAATAAGTTAAGTAGACTATTAAAAGTAGATATAAAGCAACCTATTTTAAAGAATATTAGGACCACTTTTTCTAAAAACAGACCAATAGTGTATAGCTTTAATTATTATGGTGGGGAGAATTTTGTTATGACTAGAGTAATTTCATAAATAAAAATTTATTAAACTATTATCTTTACTAAATTTTGTATAATATTTTCTTGACATAAGATTATTGATTGCATATAATTATATTAGAAATTAATGATATACTTATATATAAAATTTTTAACAATTATATTATTACATTCTAATATAGTTAAATAGTTAAAGGGTTTGATTCATAAACTAGAATCAAGGGGGAGTGGAGTGATATGGGAAGTAAAAAGTATTTTGATGAGGTTGCGAAGGATTGGGATGTCATGAGAAGTGAATTTTTTTCTGAGAGTGTAAAGGAAAAGGCTTACTCTGTGGCAAAGGTCAAAGAAGGAAAAGCAGCTGATATTGGTGCAGGTACTGGATTTATAACTGAAGGTCTAATTAAGAGAGGAATAGAGGTAATTGCAGTAGATCAGTCTCTAGAGATGCTTAATAAACTTAAGGAGAAGTTTGGAGATAAAGGTTATATTGAGTGTCGTCAAGGTAATGCAGAAAAATTACCCTTAGAGGATGGAGAGGTAGATTATGTTTTTGCTAATATGTTCTTACACCACGTAGAGAAGCCAGTAGAGGTTATCAAAGAGATGGCTAGAGGATTAAAGGATGGTGGTAAGCTAGTAATAACAGACTTAGATAAGCATAACTTTGAATTTTTAAGAAGAGACCAATATGATAGATGGTTAGGCTTTGATAGAGAGGATATAGCCAAGTGGTTTATCCAAGCAGGATTAAGGGATATTAATGTAGATTGTGTAGGCTCAAATTGCTGTACTACAAAAGATTGTAATTCTGAGAAGGTGAGCATTAGTATATTTATTGCATCTGGTACAAAGTAGAGCTGGTTATATTATAGGATGTAGAATTAATTTATAATAGATAAACTAGGAGGAAAAATAGATGCCATTATTAGCTAAGTTAAAAAGTGATTTATTTAAAGCCTTGGCACATCCAATTAGAATTCAAATCTTAGAATTGTTAAGAGAAGGGGAGTTATGTGTTTGCCATATCTATGAAAATTTAGATCAGAGCCAGTCTAATGTCTCCCAACACCTTGCCAAGTTAAAGAATGCCCAGCTGGTTAAGGATAGAAAGGATGGTTTACAGGTCTATTATAGCCTAAAGGATGAGCAGGTTATTGAGATTTTAAAGATAGCTAAAGTGATTTTATTAAGGCAATTAGAAGAGACTAGAGAGTCATTATTAGAGGGGTGATGGAGAATGATAAAGTGGTTTGCCGATTTGGTGATCTATAATTGGTTTAATTTCAGTGAAGGGACCCGTTTAGGGGAGTCAGTACACTTCTTCTTTTATGATACGATTAAGATTATAGTCTTGTTGAGTATTATGATATTTTTTATCTCGATTTTACGTAGTTTCTTTCCACCAGAGAAGACTAAGAAGTTGTTAAGTAACAGAGGTAAGTTTGTTGGCAACTTCTTAGCTTCGGCTTTAGGAGTGGTAACTCCTTTCTGCTCCTGTTCCTCGGTACCAATTTTTATTGGTTTTATTGAGTCAGGTGTACCCTTAGGGATTACCTTCTCCTTTTTAATTACCTCACCAATTGTTAATGAGGTAGCCTTAGTGATGTTATACTCATTATTTGGTTGGCAAATAGGAACCTTATACTTAATTAGTGGAATAGTTGTGGGAGTAGTTGGTGGAATAATAATCGGGAGTATAGGCTTAGAGTCTGAGGTAGAAGAGTATGTCTATCAGATTCAGATCGATGATGATGAGATAGAAGAGCTCAGCTGGGAGCAGAGAATTGAGTATGCCAAAGGTGAGGTCAAGGATATTGTTGGAAGGGTGTGGAAGTATGTCTTGGTTGGAATTGGAATTGGAGCTTTAATCCATGGCTATGCTCCAGCAGAGGTATTGGCTAAGTATGCAGGTGAAGGAAATCCACTGTCTGTAATAGTAGCTGTATTAATAGGAATTCCCCTTTATTCTAATGCCATGGGAACAATTCCAATTGCTCAAGCACTCTTAGATAAAGGTGTAGCCTTGGGAACAGCACTAAGCTTTATGATGGCTACTACGGCATTATCCTTACCAGAGATGATTATCTTACGCAAGGTGATTAAGCCTAAGCTGATAGCCATCTTTATTGGTGTAGTAGCAGTAGCTATTATTGGGGTGGGGTATATGTTTAATTGGGTTATGTAGTAATTAGCTAATGGCTGATAGCTAGTAGCTAATAGCTAATCGAAGGGAGGTTGAGTCAATTTTAGAATTATCCAGAGAGAAGAAGAATAGATTAATTAATGAGATTCAAGGTTTCTTCTATAATGAAAGGGAAGAGGAGATAGGGATTATTGCTGCTGAAAGGGTATTAGATTTCTTTTTAGAAGAGTTGGGGACTTTAGTTTATAATAAAGCCTTAGATGATTCTAGGCTTTGGTTTGCAGAGAAGTTGGAGAATATAGAGATAGATTATGATTTATTATATAAAAATAGCGATTCAAAAAGATAAATAGGAGGGAATTTTAATGAAGATTACTGTGTATGGTGGTGGATGTAAGAATTGTATCAATCTAGCTGATAATGCTAAAGCAGCTGCAAAAGAGTTAGGAATTGAGATCGAACTAGAGAAGGTGACTGATATGGCTGAGATTGCAATGGCTGGAATTATGAAGACACCTGGTTTAGCAATTGATGGTAAAGTTAAAGTTAAGGGTAGAGTAGCTAGTAAAGAGGAAATTAAGAAGTTACTTAAGTAGGATCAAATTTAGAGTTAATCTTAAATCTGTAGGTGAGAAGGATGATATATCTATTAACTTTATTGTTGACGATAGTGCTGTTTATCAGGGATAGGGAGAAGACAATTGCTGGTGTTAAGCTAGGGATAAAGAAGTTAATCAAGAATTTACCTGTATTTTTGAATATGATAATTTTAGTATCTATTTCACTCTATTTTGTATCTGATGAGCTGATTGTAAGGTTTTTGGGAGAGAGTAGTGGGATAATAGGGCTTTTGTTAGCTATACTTTTAGGTTCAATCTCTCTGATGCCAGGTTTTATTGCTTTTCCCTTAGCAGGGATATTATTGGATAAAGGTGTTAGCTATATGGTTATTGGCGGATTTACTACTACTTTAATGATGGTGGGAGTATTGACCTATCCAATTGAGAAGGAGTTTTTTGGAGTAAGGGTAACCATTATTAGAAATCTGATAAGTTTACTAATAGCTTTATTAGTCTCAGTATTGGTCGGTATCTTTTATGGGGAGATAATAATATGAACTTAAATAATTTAAGAAAATATGGTCTGTTTTTGTTCTTTGTTGGTTTTGTGCTATTGAGCTTTATCTTTGATTATAATGTAGGGGAAGGTATATATGATAACTTTCTCCAATTTACCCTAACGATGATAAAGTTTCTTCCAGCTGTATTTGTTTTGATTGGTCTTTTTGATACTTGGGTAGATAGAGAGGTGATAGAGAGGCATTTAGGTAATGATTCAAATTACCTTTCCTTTATCTGGGCTATCTTATTATCAGGGACTACAGTGGGAGGATTGTATGTAGCCTTTCCTGTTGCTCATTCTCTGTTAAAGAAAGGAGCCAGTCTAAGAATTATCTTTACATATATTGGGGCGGCAGCTATCTGTAGAATACCAATGACTTTATTTGAAGCCTCTTATGTAGGTATTAAATTTACTTTGATTAGATTGTTTACCTCTATTCCTCTAATTATTATCAGTAGTATCTTATTGGAGAAGTATTTAAAAAGTAGAGGGTATCAAATCAGTGATGACTTAGCCTCTTAACCAGTTTTATCTGTAAAATATATAAGCTAGTCTGGCAATAAAGCTGCTAAAGTTTTAATGGTTGAAGATATTAAAAAGTATATAATAATTTTATAGTTATTCCTCCTCATTTGAGGGGGAATTTTTACTTTGAAGTTATTGAGCTGTATTGTGGTCTTGATTTAATAGAGGAAATACGACACTTTGGTCATTAGGCAGACAGGTGGGTAAGATAGTTAGATTAAATAAAATGTTTTAATATTCTAAAAAATAATGACCCTCTTGCTTATATAAGCAATTAATTATAAAATGATATGGATACTAATAAATATTTAGAGAGTAAATGAAGGAGGAAGATTAGTGGTTGAAGCAATTAAAAGGGGAGTCAAAAAATCTTGGAGTACTTATCTATCTTTGATGAAGATTATTATTCCAGTATATATATTGGTGACTTTTTTGAAATATACAGGAGTTATAGGATATTTTGATCAATTATTTAGCCCAATGATGAAGTTGGTGGGCTTGCCAGGTGAAGCTGCTTTAGCACTATTAACAGGGTATCTAATGAATATTTATGGTGCTTTAGGAGTAATTGCTGGTTTAGATTTGGGAGCTCGGGAGATTACTATTTTAGGGACTATGCTAGGATTGGCCCATAGTTTGATCATTGAAGGGGCTATTATTAAGAGGATAAGAGTCAAGCTACTTCCTTTAATAAGTTTGAGGATAATCTTATCCTTAGTATCTGGAATTATTTTAAATATACTTTTATAAAGGGGTTGAACTATATCAAATGGATTGGGCAGGATTCTTTTTTGAAGTTTTTAATGGAAGTTTAGGGATGTTAAAGACAGTAGCAGTCATCTTATTTCCATTACTTATCGGTATTGAGATAGTAGATGAGCTTGGTCTCTTAGATAAATTCTCTAGTTTATTTGCACCGATATTAAGAATTTTTAAGTTACCTAAAGATGCTAGTTTACCATTGATTGTAGCTCAAGTCTTTGGTATTACCTATGGGGCTGGGCTGATTATCAGAAGTGTAGAAGATGATAAATTATCCTCCTCAGAATTGATGACTGTGGCTGTATTTCTAATGGTCTGCCATGCCGTAGTTGAAGATACGCTTTTATTTGTGGCTATTGGTGGAAATGGATTGATTATGTTAGGTTCTAGAGTGATTTTAGCAATATTAATTACTTACTTATATAGTAAATATTTTGTTAATAATGAGAAGATAGATATAGAAGAGTTAGTAGATGCTGACTGCTGCTAAGGGCAGTGATGAGTGACGAGTAGTGAGTAAGAAGATAGATTCCATGTAGGGAAGGGTTGCAACCCTTCCCTTATTAATAATATTAGGGGGAGATGCTGTGGGGGGATTTTTATCAAGACGTATCAAAGCTGATTTATCATTACTATTTGTAGTTATAATCTGGGGCAGTACCTTTGCCTTTATGAAGGATATCTTTAATACAATCACTCCATTTTATTTCTTAACTTTAAGGTTTAGCTTTGCTACAGCAGTTTTGGGGATGATCTTTTATAAAAAGGTGAAACAATTAGATTTAAATACATTCAAATATGGATTGTTTGCTGGAGTATTTCTCTTTGGAGGCTATGGGCTACAGGTTACAGGGTTAAAATTGACTGATGCCTCTAAAGCAGGATTTATTACAGGGCTAGCAGTGGTCTTAGTACCAATTCTATCGGCGATTATTTTTAAGAAAATGCCAGAGTTAACAACATCTATTGGTGTTATTTTAGCTACTATAGGATTAGCTTTATTAACTTTTAATGGTAGATTATTATTTAATTTAGGGGATTTCTTGGTCTTCTTATCAGCCTTTTCTTTGGCAATACATATACTTTTAGTCGATAGATATGTTAAGAGTAAAGATGCGATTTTATTTACTATTATTCAGATTGGGACAGTAGCTTTATTGAGTGGAATCTCAACACTGCTTGAAGGCAGCTATGTTTTGGTGACAGATATTAGTATCTGGACTAATGTTATATATATGGGCTTATTTGCTACCGCTTTAGCCTTGATTGTTCAGAATAAGGCTCAGCAATTTACTACTGCAACACGAACTGCCATCATCTTTGTGATGGAGCCTGTCTTTGGTGCTTTATTTGCTTATCTCTATCTTGGAGAGCTAATCAGTGCAAAGGGATATTGGGGAGGGGTTTTAATTGTATTAGGGATGTTATTTGCTGAGTTAAAGTTTGAAAATATTAAAAATTTTTTGGTAAGGAAAAAAGAAATAAAGGAAGTTAGCTAAGGGCATGGAGATCTAAGGTCTCCTGTTTTTTTATGGATTAAGAAAAAGTTCATATCTACAGGGAAGCATATTTTATGTAACAAATATAGTCAATTTAGAAGGGTGATTTTTTGATCCTATTGAAATATATAATAAGATAAAAAGATTTGACCTTATTAGGGTGAGTAGAATTAATTTCCTGAAATTTATAGGAGGTCTATTCTATTAATCTTTTTTATTATGGAGGTAGCTAATAACATAGATCAAAGCAATTACTGTTAATAGTTCTTTTGCAAAGGCTAAGACTATAGTTGTTTTGCTAAATAAATAAAAAATTAAATCATCCATTCTTTAATAATCCTCCTTGAATAAATTTATAAGTATATAATAACTTATTTGGAGATTTATTTCAATGAAGTTTTAAAGTAGTTTATCTTTTAAATCAGTATTTATTATGGGATAATAATTTTAGTGTTAGGTGCTTGAGAAGATAGATAAGAAGGAGTTGCTAAAATGGTGTAAAATTTATAAAAATAGGAGGCTTTATAAATGAGAGTATTTAAACTAAGAGATGTTCTTTACTTGTTTTTAGTTTTAATAATTGCAATGAGTTTAACAGGGTGTAGAGAATTAGAAGATATAGAAATCAATGATATAAATCTTGAAGAAATAGACGATGGGCAATATATTGGTGAATATACGACTACACTTGTGGCGGCAAAGGTTGTAGTTAAAGTTGAAGACCATAAACTAATTAGTATCGATATTTTAGAACATAGGAATGGGCGTGGTCAAAAGGCAGAAAGGATAGTAGATTCAGTGATTAGACAACAGAAGTTAAAGGTAGATGTCATTTCTGGTGCAACGGGAAGTAGTAAGGTGATCTTAAAGGCTATTGAGAAGGCTTTATCTAAATAAAAATAAGTTAGAAGGGGGAATTAATAATGAAAGAGCAGACTAATAAAACTATTGTCATCTATAAGTCTAAATATGGGAGTACCAAGCAATATGCCAAGTGGATAGCTCAAGAAGTAAAGGGAGATTTATTTGAGAACTCTGAGGTTGATGTTAGTGATTTACAGGATTACGATAATATAGTTTTAGGAGGGTCTTTACATGCAGTAGGGATAAAAGGAGTTAAGGTACTTACAGAGAACTTTGATCGATTGAAAGATAAGCAGCTCATAGTCTTTGCAGTTGGCTGCTCACCTGCAACAGAAGATGTTATCAATCATATTATTAATCATAATTTTATAGAGAAGATGAAGGAGAAGATAAAGTTCTTCTATCTTAGAGGTGCCTTTAATTATAAAAAACTAAGCTTGATTGACAAATTGATGATGTTGGCTTTGAAATTTAAGCTTAAGATGCAAAAAGAAGCGTTGGATGAAGATGCCAAGAGATTATTAGATAGTTATGATAATCCAATAGACTGGACTGATAAAGAGGCAATTGCTCCGATTGTTGAATACATAAATAGATAATTTAATAAATTATCTATTTGTGTTAGTAGAAGAATTGATAGAATATCCCCATAAAAATCCACTATTAATCATAAGAAATTAAAATAATTTGAGATAATAAAGGAGGAGGAAATAATGAAAAAAGTCTTGTTATTAATTACTTTAATTATTTTATGTACAAGCCTTGTCTGGGCAGCAGAACCAGAAAGTAAGACCATTTCAGTTCCGATTATAGCTAGCAGTCCAGAAACAG
>Ga0163224_100095_pt1 | contig 14031 bp, 14 predicted proteins | sample MSEWel2016_03_03_FD_113141 | JGI IMG/M metagenome (GOLD analysis project Ga0163224, IMG submission 113141) | Subsurface microbial communities from deep shales in West Virginia, USA - MSEEL Well Study Marcellus 5H_2016_03_03 ... | reverse complement strand
AGGTTATTTTGTACCCTCTCAAGACTCTCCTTAAACTCTTGATTATCTTCTAAACCTTGCTCAAGAGCATCTAGGTAAAATAACTTTTGATTGATTAATTGGTCTAATAAACGTTGACGACCCTGTTCTGTATGTAGTTGCTGTGCCTGTTGAGGATTGGCATTTTTAATAACCATCTCAATATCCTCTTCTGTAATCACTTCTCCATTAACCTGTGCTAAAACCTTATCTTCTGACATATTCTAATCTCCTTTACTATAAGTTATACTGGTATGTTAACAAAAAAAAGGTCTAGTGTCTAATTAAATCTGAATATTTCCCACTTTGTCAGCCAAATCAAGCTTAGCAACTCCAAGAGCATAATTCTCCCATAGTATATCCTTAACTAACTCTAATTTCTTCTCTTCACACTTGATAATCAAAACTACCTCTGTAGACTTTTTATTTCTCTGTCTATATGATTTATTTTTACTTATTAACAATCTAATAAGCAAACCTAAAAAACCACCTACTAACAATCCAATTAACCCCCACACAATTGGCCCCCATTTCAAAATAAAACCATAAATACTGCCAAGGAGCATAAATATAGTTCCCAAAATAGAAGATAAATCTAACAAACTTAAACCATCAGAGTGATGAATACTATCAAAAAACCTTCTAGATGAATTTCTCTTGTCCATAGGAATAGCCAAAATATCCTCCTTTTTAATCCCTTGCATCTCCATAGTACTAATTGCTAACTCTAGATAATTTGAATATTCAAATGTACAGATAATATGCATGGCTTCACCTACATCTTTTTTATTTTCACAAGGTAATTCAAAGCTTTTATTTTGATAATTCTTCTTTAAAAATAGAGCCTGTTCCCAGTCATACAACTTATTATTCTCTACAGTATTAACATAAGCATCGTATAGTGCAAACCCATATACTGAGGGAATATTTAAAAGCCAGTGCCAACTTATAATATCTTTAGCTTTAGCAAATTCTCCTAGAAAGGAATAATGAATAGCAGGTAATAATTTTGAATAATAAACAAGCATTATCCACCAAGTCATAATAAAGGAGGCAGTAATTATACGATGAATATAGATCTGACCTGCACCTGGCATTAAGAATGACCAGATAGCTGAAATCATGGGATTTCTTTTATCTAAATAATTAATCTCCATGGCACTTATTTGAAAGATTTTAATATCAGCATCTTCCCTAGTTGCTAATAAATACTGATGATTAAGATCAACTGTACTTCGATAACTATCCCAAATAGCAAAGATATAAGTTGGAATATATAAGAGCATCCACCTAATATCAATTACTTCTTTTGCTTGTTCAAGACTACCTGTAAAGGAGTAGAGAATAGCAAGATTAACATGAGCTTGATAATTAATATATACCTCCCAAATAAATAATAAAAAGCCTCTTAAATACTTTGATAATAAAAGATGACCCAATCCAGGAAATGCTGCTGACCACCAAGAAATTATCCAAGGGTTTCTTAAATGAACCTGTGTTGTACCAAATATACTGACATAGGCCTGATGTCGTCTCCCCTTAAATTTGTTAGAACCTTTCATTTATTTAAACCCCTTAATTTTTTATTCTTAGAAAATTCTAATTAATTATTTTTATTACAATTTTTTATAATTTTGATAACTTCTTAACCAATATAAACTCTTCTATCAACACAAACACACAAATAATAAGCACTTCTATTATTATTAACCCCAAGATACCAATCCCTTCAAAGATCATTAGATTCAAAGATTTAAGCAATATATCCAATAATACACTAGTACTGACCATCAATACTACTGCCAGGTATCTATTATTGACGTATCTTAAAAAAAATGTATCTATAAATGATTTCGTTACGCCTACTAGTGGATAAAAAACTCCACTATCACGCAAGGGATTTTCAAACCACCCTGGAGAATATTTTATTTTATTCAAGACTACACCCAAAGGAAACTCACGTAATAGGATATGTAATGAAAAGAGAATACAGACATAGCCAAAACCCATTAGCAGTGGACTAGCAGGGGCTTTAATATAACCATACCACTTTTTAACTATAACGAAAAGACTTATTAAAGCAATAGCTGTAAATGATAAATTCCACCAACGATGCTCATAAATATCTAACTTTAAAAATAACCACTCTACTCCTACAAAAAATAATGTTATCCCTAAGATATGTCTAAACTTTAAAGAAAACCCTGCAACTAAAACTGCCGTTGCTGGTAAAGAGAGTGCATTAGAAATTATATGTCCTGTGTAGTTGTTATAATAAAACTCCTTAAAATAATCTACTTTATAAATATACCCTTCAAAAACAAATAAAACTAAATACTCACCAAAAAATATCATCCCTACAGTTAAGAAGAAAAGAGGAATTAAGAACTTATCTTTTGTCCTTATTATAGTATAAAATAATGCAGATACACTCATAAAGATCAGTCCTGTATAACAGAAATCTGCCCAATTCATTACTCCCCTCCTAAATTGTTAATTGTGATATTTTAGTTATTAGGTAGGTGATTAGAACAAAGCCAACTACCTACTATAACTTTATATAAATAAGTTGAAATCTTTTATTTTTAGTTCTTAATTCCTATTAATTCATGGCTGACAATTTTTTAACTTAATATGTCTAACTTAAAGATTATAATATGAAATTTATTTATATTTATTATAACAAATACGTCTATTACTATACTTAAAAAACCCAATAAATAAAAAAGCCGAGACATTATTATCTGCCTCGACTTAAAGTTTATTTCATTAATTTTGCCATAATTGCCTTCTGCATGTGTAGTCTATTCTCCGCCTGATCAAAGACTACTGATTGCTCTCCATCAATTACTTCAGCTGTTACCTCTTCACCACGATGTGCAGGTAAACAGTGTAAGAAGATGGCATCAGCTTTTGCTACTGACATCACTTCACTATTAACTTGATACTTAGTAAAGGCTTCTTGTCGCTCTTCCATCTCATCTTCATCACCCATACTAGCCCAGACATCGGTATATAGTACATCAGCATCTTCAGAAGCTGCTAAAATATCACTAGTTATCTCTACCATACTTCCACTATCTTGAGCAATTTCTTTAGTAGCAGCTACTACCTCTTCATCTGGTTGATAATTTTGAGGGCAAGCAATAGAGATATCCATTCCCACTTTGGCTGCTGCTAATAATAAAGAGTGAGCCATATTATTACCATCGCCAACATAAGTCATTTTTAATCCTTTCAACTCACCCTTATACTCTTTAATAGTAAGTAAGTCAGTCAATGCTTGACAAGGGTGGTAATCATCAGTTAAACCGTTGATAATAGGAATAGTTGCATGTTCAGCTAACTCTTCTACATCACTGTGAGCAAAGGTTCTAATCATAATCCCATCTACATAACGCGAGAGTACTTTAGCTGTATCCTCTATCGTCTCCCCTCTTCCAAGTTGAATATCATTTGAACTTAGGAAGATCCCCTGACCTCCTAATTGATAGATACCAACCTCAAAGGAAACTCTTGTTCTTGTAGAAGATTTAGCAAAGATCATTCCTAAGCTCTTACCAGCCAAAATTTTATGTTCAACACCTGCTTTTAATTCCTTCTTTAACTTAAGCGCTAGCTCAAATAACTCCTCAATCTCTGTTAGTTTTAAGTCCTTAACTGTCAATAAATCTTTCATAGTAACTCCTCCCTCCTCATGTTATTTATAATTATACATTTTTAAGAATAAATATGCAAACATTATTTTGATTTTTATTATTCTATTGTGCTAATTAAATTTTAATATAGATAATGTGTCTTTATGGGAATATTGCGACGCTTTTTCAAATGGATAACAAAGAATTAAAAGGTTCTAAAGTAGGGTCTGGTCGCGACCAGACCCTACAAAAAGATTAACATTTATAAAATAACGAAAGTATCATAATATCTATATATTGTATCATTTTTTCTACTAGCACAAGATATTGGCATTAGTTTATTGTTTATTATTTGTTATCTATTATCTTTTAATAAAAAGTATCTTTGTAAATAATAGGTTAACTATGGGTTAACTTTCTAGAAAATACAAGGTTTTAGAAATAAAGTTATATAATATATAGAATTCGTAAGCTACAATTATCAGAGTAAAAGAAAGGAGAAAGCATAATGGTAAGATTCAGTTTAAAGAAGAAATTATTCATCCTTCTCTCACTAATTTCAATAATTCCAACACTAATCATCTCTACAATATTATATAAGCAGAGTAGACAGAGCTTTGAGCAAACAATAGATTCTAAGTTAGAACAGGCTGTTAAGGTCTCAAATTTCTACTTTAATGAAAAACAGAAGGTAGCACTCTCTATTGCTCACAACTATGCCCAACAAAAGAATCTAATTTCCGCCTTCAAAGAAAAGGACCGAGCTTTATTAGACCAAAAGCTTAAGCCAATCTTCAAGCTATTAAAAAAGGATAAAGGCCTAACCGTCTTTGAATTTGGTGATGAAAAAGGAGTTGTCTTTACTAGAGGCCATCACCCCGGCAAATTTGGTGATGATAAGAGTGATAACAACTCAATTAATCTGGCTTTACAGGGAGAAGAGGTTAAAGGCTTTGAATTTGGTAAGAGCGGGCTGGCTGTTAGAGCCTTTGTTCCTATCAAAGATAATAATCAGATTATAGGTACTCTCCAAGTTGGTTTCAATCTAAACAACCACTTACTAAAGAATATCAATAATTTAATTTCGGGTGATGTAGCCTTTTATGAAAGGGATAAATTAATTCAAAGTTCTAGGGATTCAGAGCAAGATAGGATTGGCAAAAGTATAGAGGATAAATCCATCTTTAATAAAGTATCGTCAGGAGAGAAAGTAATCTCTATGGCAGAAGACAATAGATTAGAATTATATCTGCCCTTATTTGACCCAACTGCTCAAAAGATTCAAGGAATGCTTAGAATCAGCCAAGATTTGACCTGTATTAAAGGTTTAGAGGATAAATTCTTTCTTATTTCTATCTTCTCTAGTCTAGTTATCTTTACTTTAGTTATTCTTATATCTTTGTTATTTAGTAATAAGATAACTAAACCTATCTTGTCTGCTACCAATTTTGCTAATAAAATTTCTTCAGGAAACCTAGATATTAAGCTACTTGATATCAAAACACAAGACGAACTTAATATTTTAGCATCAGCTCTAAATAAGATGTACTCTAACTTAAAAGATACCATCATCAATATCCGTAAGACATCAAAGGAGTTATTTTCCCATAGTGAAGAGCTATTATCTTCTGCCCAAAAGGCTAATAGAACGATCACAGCAAATCAGAATCTAATGAATAATATCACTTCAATTATTCAAGGTATTTCAGAGAGTATGGAGGAGATGGCTGCTTTTGCTCAACAGTCCTCTAATAAGACTCACCTTGGTAACAACAATATCAATGATACCTTAAAGAGTATCAATAAAATCAGTCTAGTCACCAAAGAGGCTGTAAAGATTATAGAAGATCTACACAATGACTACCAAGAGATCAATCAAATAGTTGAACTAATCACCAATATAACAAAACAGACCAATCTATTAGCTTTAAATGCTAACATTGAAGCCAATAACTCTAATAATACCAGCAATGGCTTTAAAGTCATCGCCGATGAAATTAGAGCCCTCTCGACTGAAACTAATGGTGCTACTGAGAATATCCTTACTATAATTGATAAAATAGAGCAGAAATCAACTAATGCATTAACTGCTATTAGAGAAGTAGAATGTAAAACAAAAACAAGTCAAAAGATCGCTAAAGAGACTGGCTTACTATTTACAGAGATAAAAAATTCAAGTCAGGAAAGCTCAATACAAGTTCAGCAAACAGCTAGTGCTACCGATAACTGGAGAACATATAGCAAAGAAATCTTTAATTCCTATCAGGATATTGAAACTATCTCTGAAGAGCTCAACTCTTCTTCCCAAGAGCTCAAAGAGATATCCCATAGTTTAATGGATATGGTCGATGAATTCAAAATATAGTTTTATAACTAAAAAGCTGGTCGATATCGACCAGCTTTTTATATCCCCATGTAACTACTAATTGTATAATCCTCTTCTATAGTACTTACAAATATCTTACCATCACCAGCAACACCATCTACACCCATCTTAAACTTAATCTCTCCTGCATCTAAGCTGCCCTTTCTCTTAGTCTTAGCCTCCCTAGCAATTATATCGACTACTTTAGTTTTATCTTTATCCTCTACCACAATTAAAATCATAGTCTTTGAAAGTTCATCATAGTGGGTCTCTCCAATCTTAACTCCTTTTTGCTCACCCCTACCACTAACATCTACTTTGGTATAGGCATGAAACCCTTCAGCACTTAATCTTTCTACAACAGCTTCAACCTTCTTAGGTCTAACAATCGCCCTAATCAGCTTCATCAATCATCAACCCTCCCTTCTATACTTTTACAAAAATACCCCCGATTAAATCGGGGGTAGGTTGCTTAATGTTAAATAGCCTTTATACCTTTTTCACCTGTTCTAATCCTAATAGTCTCTTCTATTGGATAGATAAAGATCTTACCATCACCGACTTCATCAGTACGAACAGCCTCCATAATAGCATTGACTAAAGGTTCTACCTTATCCTCTTCTATTACGATCTCTACTTTAAGCTTCTCCTTTAACTTGACCTCATACTCTACACCACGATAGATATTAGTAGCACCTTTTTGCTTACCATATCCAGCAATCTGAGTTATATTTAAACCGTTTACACCTAAATTCTCTGCAGCCACGATTAGTTCTTCTATACTACTTGGTCTGACAATACATTCTACCTTTTTCATTCTCTTTCCCCCTTTATTAGTGGGAGTGCTTAGTGTGGGTGTGAGTAAAACCTTTACACCCTGCACTAATAACTCAAACTCTCACTATCTTTTAAATTTATCCTCTTAATTATTCTAATTTATTATATTTAACGAGCGTAATTATAATTATAAGTTAGACATTTCCCCTCACACTCATTGCTCACACTACTTTTTACTAACTTTAACACTCTTCCAATGTAATGGAATAAAATCTGGATAAGATACGGAACCATGCTCTGTAATATCTAATCCTTCTACCTCTTCTTCTCTAGATACTCTTAAGCCAATAGTACTAGCAATCACTTTGAATAGGATAAATGCTGTTGTAAAGGTCCAAGCTCCTACTGCTACTACACCTTTTAACTGAGTGAAAAATAATCCAATTCCTCCTCCGTAGAACAGACCACCATCTACTGCAAATAATCCAACTAATAATGTTCCAAAAGCTCCACAAACACCATGTACTGCTACTGCTCCAACAGGGTCATCTACATGTAAACTATCGATAAACTCTACAGCATAAACTATTAAGATTCCTGCTAAAGCTCCAATTGCTACAGCTCCATAGTTATCCACACTAGCGCACCCTGCAGTAATTCCAACAAGACCAGCCAAAGCTCCATTTAAAGTCATACTTACATCAGCTTTACCATATTTGAACCAACTAGTTACCATTGCTAAAGCGGCACCTGCTGCTGCAGCCAAGTTAGTTGTTACTGCAATATCAGCAATACTTAAATCAGTACCCGCTACTGTACTACCTGGGTTAAATCCAAACCAACCAAACCATAAGATGAATACACCAAGTGCAGCCATTAATAAGTTATGTCCTGGCATTGCATTAACAGAACCATCTTCATTAAATTTACCAATTCTAGGTCCTAAAACTATTGCTCCTGCTAAAGCAGCCCATCCACCTACTGAGTGAACAACTGTTGAACCAGCGAAGTCAACCATGTCGCCTAACCAACCGCCACCCCAAATCCAGTGACCTACTACTGGATAGATGATTGCAGTGATTACAGCACTATAAGCTAAATATCCACTAAACTTAGTTCTTTCAGCCATAGCTCCTGATACAATAGTCGCTGCTGTTGCTGCAAATACAGCTTGGAAGATCCAGAAAGCACTTAAAGGTATGCTCAATCCTAAATGTTCAAAACTTCCACTTAAGAAGAATCCTTTAGTTCCTATAAAAGCATTTCCTGCCCCAAACATAAATGCAAATCCACAAATCCAATAAATTAATGACCCTACTGAAAAGTCCATTAAGTTCTTCATAATAATGTTTCCTGCATTCTTTGCTCTAGTAAATCCAGCCTCTACCATCGCAAATCCTGCTTGCATAAAGAATACTAAAAATGCTGCTATCAAAGTCCAAATTGTATCAATCGCAATTGCATTGCTTTCTGCTGTTGCATCTGCTGCAAAAGCTATTGATGATAAACCAATCACTCCTAACATCACAAGTAAACCTAAACTAACTACTCTTCTTCTCACTTTTTTCACTCTCCTTATAATTAATATATATTTTATAATAAATACTTATAAAACCTATAATTTAAAAGCTCGGTATTGGTGGTAAAGCTAATTTATGTTGATTTTTCTCCTCTAAAGTATCTACTATCTCCTTTACTTTAGAGCTAGCTTCACCTGTTAAGATATAATTATCAACCTCTTCATAAGTAATTCCTAACTCACTTTCATCAGTCTGTCCTGCCCACAATCCAGCTGATGGTGCTTTAGTAATAATCTTCTCTGGCACACCTAAAACTCTGGCTACCTCCCTAACTTCACTTTTGACCAAATTACCTAATGGTGCTAAATCTATTCCCCCATCACCAAATTTGGTAAAGTAGCCTAATTTCAGCTCACTTCTATTATCTGTTCCTACAACTAAATAACCATTTAAACTAGCATAATAATATAAAGTAGTCATTCTCAATCTTGGTTTGATATTAGCAAGACTTAGTTTCTGATCATCAACTAGATCAACCACATCTAACATTGAATTAAAGACGGAAGCTAAATCTATCTTCTTATACTCTATTTCAAACTTTTCTGCTAACAATTTAGCATCTTTTTGATCTTCAGGGTTGCTTTCGCAGGGCATAATCAACCCTAAAGTGTTTTCAGGAAAGGCTTTCTTACATAAGGCTGCTGTCACCGAAGAATCAATACCTCCACTTAAGCCAACAACTGCCCCCTTGCAGCCAGCTTCCTTCACTTTTTGCTGAATCCATACTACCAGTTTCTCTGTAATCAACTTATAGTCCTTATTCAACATTTTAGCACTTCCTTTACTAACTATTTGCCTCACTTATTTTTATAGCCTAGAGAACCCTTCTGTTTGCTTAACTACTCTTAAACTGTCTACTCATTTATAGCAATCAAGGATTCTCTAAGCATATAAAGAGTGAGATTATATATAATTAGTCAATACTCAAAAGCTATTAATATACTTCTAAATATTGATCTAATTCCCATTGATGAACTTGAGTTCTATAAATATCCCATTCAATAATCTTAGCGTCTAAGAAATGTTCTAAAACATGCTCACCTAATGCACTTGTAACAACTTCATCTTCTAATAAATAGCCTAAAGCATCTTTTAAGCTACTAGGTAAACTTTCAATAGACAATTCTTCTTTTCTATCAGCACTCATTGTATAGATATTTTCTAGAACCTCTGCTGGTGCTTCAATCTTATTTTTAATTCCATCTAGACCAGCCTTTAACATTACAGCAAAAGCCAAATATGGATTGCAAGATGGATCAGGATTTCTCATCTCTAATCTAGTTCCAGCTCCACGTGCAGCTGGAATTCTAATTAAAGCACTTCGATTAGAGCTAGACCATGCTAAATAAACTGGTGCTTCATATCCAGGTACCAAACGTTTGTAAGAATTAACCGTTGGATTAGTAATAGCTGCAATTGCCTTCGCATGTTTTAATAATCCACCGATATAATATTTAGCAATTTGACTTAAGCCTAACTTATCATTCTCATCATAAAAAGCATTCTCTCCATCTTTGAATAATGACTGATGAACATGCATTCCAGAACCATTTTCTCCAAAGATTGGTTTTGGCATAAATGTCGCATGTAAGTCATGAGTTTCAGCAATAGCTTTAACTACAAATTTAAAGGTAGCTACATTATCAGCAGTAGTTAAAGCATGATCATATTTAAAGTCAATCTCATGTTGTCCAGGTGCTACTTCATGGTGAGAGGCTTCCATCTCAAAGCCCATTTCTTCTAAAGCTAAGACAATGTCTCTTCTTGGATCTTGACCAGCATCCATTGGTGCTAAATCAAAATATCCACCTTGATCATTAGTAATAGTAGTTGCGTCACCCTTCTCATCTTTTTGGAATAAGAAGAATTCTGGCTCTGGTCCAACAAACATCTCATAACCCATCTCTGCAGCTTCATCTAAGACCTTCTTTAATACCTGACGTGGGTCACCTGCAAAAGCACTGCCATCTGGTTTGTAAACATCACAGATTAATCTTGCTACTGCACCATCCTTTGGTCTCCACGGAAATACTGTAAAAGTATCATAATCAGGCTTTAAATACATATCAGACTCATTGATTCTAGTGAAGCCATCAATTGATGAACCATCAAACATAATCTTTCCATCTAAAGCATCCTCTAATTGATTAACTGTAATTGCAACATTCTTAATTATCCCTAAAATATCAGTAAATTGTAATCTAACAAACTTTACATTCAACTCTTTTGCTTTCTGTAATACATCTTCTTTTGTTAATTTAGACATTCTTATTTTCCTCCTCTTAAATTAAATCTTCTTTTGAACCTGAGAACCAAGTTATAATGCTTTCAGAAACTAAACTTGCTCCATCTATCTCTTTGATACCATCTATTTTAATGCCCTTGCCAACCATTACAACATTATTATCCTTAACAACAATATCCGACTTATAACTCCCATGCTCACTGGTTACATTAACATTTTTCATTACAAAACACATTAAAATCACCTCGCTTATTTTATTAAAATCTCTTTTCAAGACCATCTTTGTGTTAGGTATATGTTAGTTATATGTCAAGTATAAAGGTTTTGTGCCAAAGTGTCAAGGTTTTTTGAAAATAATTAACACAAACCTGACATTGAAGAATAAAAATAAAAACCATTATAAACAATCCCTAAACCCAACTTAGTAAAATTATTCTTGCTCCTCCAAAATCTTTTTTATCCCTATCGCATTTAAGCCTTTGTTCAATAATTTTTTAATTTGGACAAGCCTTTCGATATCATTTTGAGAATATAATCTCTGATTACCTTTTGTTCTGATAGGTTTAAGCAAATCAGCCTTCTCATAATAACGAATCTGTCTGGCCGTTAGACCGGTCATATCTGCAACCACTCCAATAGTATAAGCAGGAGTATTTGCACCTACATCAAGCATCATCTCCCTCACCTCAGTGTATGTGATTTTGCCCAACCAAAACTCTCCACCAAAGACACAATTTAATACCTTTAAAAACAGTTTGATGTAAAGTTAATGTCAATTACATGTTAATTATACGGTTTGGGACTTAATAAGTCAAGTCTTTTATCTTATTTTTTCTTATTAATTAACATCTGGTTAACAAAAACAGGTCATTAAACATGATATCACCTTATGACATCTACCAATTAACCAATAACACTCTCAACATTACCAGAATAAGATTTTATCCCTCTTAAGACCTTGTTGGCTTCATCTTCACTAAGAGAAATTCCCAATTCTTTGTACTTGTGAAGAATTGAACTAACCCCTGAAAATTTACCAATTACAAATTTCCTTTCTCTTCCTAAATCACCTGGAGATAAGAACTCATAGGTTGAAGGATTTTTCAATAGACCATCCACATGTATTCCAGACTCATGAGAAAAGACACCATCACCCACAACAGGCTTATCTATGGAGATTCTTCTTCCTGATGAATCCTCCACAAGTTTTGATAACTCTTTTAAACCTTTAATCTTAAAATCACTTTCACAACCTTCGATACATTTCAAAGACATAACTATCTCTTCTAAAGCTGTATTGCCCGCACGCTCCCCTAAGCCATTAACGGTACAGCTTATATATTTAGCCCCGGCTTTAAAAGCACTCAAAGCATTGGCTGTAGCCATCCCAAAATCATTATGCCCGTGAAAATCAACCTCCAAATCGATCGCTTCTCTTATTTTTTTGATATTATCATAAGTGGCAAGAGGGTCTAAAGCTCCAATAGTATCTGCATAGCGAACTCTAACAGCACCCTCTTTTTGAGCAACCTTATAGAGTTGGATCAAAAAGTCAATATCAGCCCTTGAAGCATCTTCTGCCCCTACAGACACCATGCATCCTTTTTTGATAGCATAATTAATAACTTTGGTTAACTCAGCCAACAACCAGCCTCTATCTTTTTTCAACTTATGCTTAAGCTGAATATCGGAAGCCGGAGCTGAAATATGAATGTTTTTAAAACCACAATCAAGAGATTGGTCTATATCTTCGATCTTCATCCTATTCCAAGCCAATATCTCAGCATTTAAATCTAGAGATATAATCTCTTTAAGGACTTCTTTCTCTTCTGTACCCATAGCCGGAATACCCGCCTCTATAACATCTACCCCTAGTTCATCTAATTTACAAGCTATGTCTATTTTCTCCTTTTTAGAAAATGATACCCCTGCAGACTGCTCTCCATCTCGCAAAGTTGTATCTAAAATATAGAAGCTATTCATCATACTCACCCCCTTCTTTTTTCGACTACACCAAAAGTAATTATCTACATGTTAACTATATGTTAATTATACTTCAAGATTGTTTTTTTGTCAACGATTGAGCAGCCTTTTTGGTAACATTTTGAATAAATTTTACACATAGTTAACACCCAAATGCAAACTGAACTTCTACCCGCTTTTTTTCCACCTTAAATTTGAAAAGACATATAATAACCTGTAATTTCATCCATAACTTTTCTTAAGTTATTATTCTGTATAAAATCCCAACCAAGCCACTTATATTCCTTATCTTCAAAGATCCCAAGCTCAACAGCTGGATTCGATACAGGAAATGCAGCATTTGTAAAAACTCTTCCCACATCTTGCCCTACTATATATTCAGTCAAATCTTTAACATCTTTACTGATACCTTTTTTAACTAACATTGAAATAGCATTGACCAAAGCTCCATCCTCTGGCCAGACAAGCTCTATATTCTTCCTAGCACTTATATTTCTAGCAAAAAAATAGGGCATTACATAAATTGCTGGGTCTTGATAATTAGTGCTTGTTGCCCTCTTCACCATCTCTGCTGGATGCAAACCTTCTTTGACATTCTCTGAAAGCAACTTTATCCCCTCAAAACCATATTCTTTATAAAAATTTAAGAGGACTGTTTCACAGACAAATTCATCCCTTCCTCTAATAGAGATATTCTTATAATATTCTTTGGATAATAAATCACCAAACCTCTTAGGAACTTCAGCTCCCCTTAGTCTATCTTTATTCACAACTATAACCAATAAATTTAAAGTAAACATCGTATAATTTTTAGCCACATCTTGATATCCTATATTTTCGAAATTTTCAGCTTCATTATATTCAATTGGATTTCTAAAATATCCTTTACTAATAAATCTGTTATAAAATTCATCATAAAAGAAGTTATTAAGCCCTGGTGATATCACAATATCAGGTATCTCGTCTACTTCTCTAAAGGCATCAATCTGCTCATAAAAGGTAAGATGATTATTGGCATTAGCAACTATAGTACAGTTAAGCTCTACTCCTTCTTCCTTCTTCTTTTTCACATAATCTGTTATCAACCTTTCAAAAGGTACCTTCAAAGGGCATGGCATTAAAGCTAATAGATTACAATCACTAAACTCTCCCATAAAAATTTCACTCCCATCCTATACAATCGATTATCTCTCCATTTCTAAGCTTATTACGCATCATCAACAGTTTCTTATCTAACTTCTCAAGTAAGACTAAATTCTTTCTCTCTGCTGCTGTAGATTCAATAATCTTATTGATACCTCCATTTTTAATAACCAACCTCTTATCCCCCATCAAGGCCAAGATCGGATCATGGGTTGCCATTAAAATTATCTTCTCTCTTTTTACAAGCAAATCCAAAGCACTCTTTCTATCTATCCCTGCATT